>Ga0182014_10001769_pt1 | contig 28171 bp, 22 predicted proteins | sample 612S2DmetaG_FD_120489 | JGI IMG/M metagenome (GOLD analysis project Ga0182014, IMG submission 120489) | Permafrost microbial communities from Stordalen Mire, Sweden - 612S2D metaG | ecosystem: Environmental > Terrestrial > Soil > Wetlands > Permafrost | place: Sweden: Stordalen | collected... | reverse complement strand
CAACTGGAAGAGGAGCTCACCGTCGCCGGATGAGCTTCGCACAACGGCATTCCAGCGGGTATGGACCCAGGATTGGGTCGCCGCTCAGGCATTCCATCTTGAGCCAACGACAGCGTCCGCACCGAAATCTCCGCTATCGAAGCCCGTCTGCCTGCGTCCGGAGGTCATTGCGGCCGCCTGGGGCGGGGCGGGATTGACTTCAGGGTCCTTCGCCACCTGGCGCCAGGCATCGCGCACATTGCGCACACAGTCGATCGTGTGCTCGAACTTCTGCCGCGAGGCCGATTGGGATGCCTGCAGGATCTGCGCAAAGATCGATGCATAGAACTCGCTGAGCGCCTGGGCGGGCCGTCCGCCCACATCCATGCGCAGCCGCGCCTGCAGATGAATGATGATATCCAGAGCGCGTTTCACGGCATTCCGGCGGGCGGCCTGGTCTCCGCGCTCCACGGCCGCGCTCGCCGCGTAAAGAAAGCGGAGAATGCCGTCATAGAGCGCCACCACCAAATCCACGGCCGAAGCGCCTTCCAGTGCATGTTCCCGATAACTTCCCATCTGGGTATAACTCCTTAGCCGTCCGTGTTTTCGTTATAGCCGGTGATCGCCGAGTAGAGTTCGTTGACGCCGTCCAACTGCGAAGGCAGTTCCTGCATGATCTCGTTGGCGCTGTTCAGTTCCGCGGTCAGGCTCGTCTGCTGTGCGGAGATCAGGCTCTCCTCCTTGGAGATGTCTGCATTCAGCGTGGATTCGATGTTGCTGTTGGAGCTTGAGGCAAGAGCCAGAATGCCCGTCGACGAACTCGTGCCGGCGTTCGTCAGCGTGTTGGAGAAAGTCTGGCCCCAGCCGCTCGCGCTCTGGAAAAAGCCCACCACCCCGCTGTAGTCCGAGTTCAGCACCGAATCCAGGGACGTGGCGTCGTAGGTCAGAGTCCCGTCGTCGTTCACGCCGATCCCCAGGCTGGTCAGGCTGTTGATGTCCGACGAGTTGGTGTAATTCAGCGTCGTGCTGGTCTTGGCGGTGGTGTCGTAGAGGCTTGAGGTCACCGTCAACGCTCCCGCCGAGCCTGTGGTTCCCGAAACCAACTGAATGCTATACGGTCCATCGCCGGTGCTCGGCACAATGGAAGCCGTTACCCCGATGTTGGCTGCGGTGATCGCAGATTCCAAGCCGGAGAGCGTGTTGTCCGAACTCAACGCGATGGTCTTCGCCGGCCCGCTGCCCACCTGAATGGTGACCGAGCCGCTCAGCGTGTCGGCGCTGCCCGCCACCGAACCCAGGGAGCCGCTGGCTTCCGTCGAGTTGGTTTTGTTGTCGGTGTAACCGAGCGCCGTATTGCTGGCGGCGGCGATGCTGGAAGCCACGCTCAACGCCCCGCCGGTCCCCGCGGTTTGCGAGAGCAGCGACAGGCTCGACTCGCCGTCGCTGGTCACCACGTTGGCCGTGACCCCGAGGCCAGCCGCAAGAATGCCGGAACTCACGCTCAACGCCCCGGCGCTTCCAGAGGTCAGCGAAAGGGTCTGTAGGCCGTTCGAGGCTGTGGTCACATTGGCCGTGACACCGATATTGGCTTGGTTGATGGCGCCTGCCAGCCCGGAGAGCATGTTGTAGCCGCTCCCGGAGCCGGTATAGACGGTGTCGGACGCCGCGCCCGCGCTCGGAGCTGCGCCGATGGCGATGTTTTCCGTGGCGCCGCCCACCGTGATGGCCAGCGAACCGGAGACCGTCGTGCCGCTGCCGGCCGCAGTCAGAGCGCCGGCTGTCGAGCTGCCCGCCGTGGCGGAGTAACTCAGCATCGTGCCGCTATTGGCGGCGTTGATGGCGCTGGCCAGGCTGGAGAGCGTGTTGACGCTGGTCCCGGTACAAAAAGTGTTGACCGTATTCGTTCCGGCTCCTAAAACGATCTTGCCTATCGGACCGCTGCCCACCGCAATGGTCATCGAGCCGGAGAGCGTCGTGCCGATGGCCGCGTTGTCTGAGATCGCATCCAGACTGCCGTTCGGACTGGCTACGTTCAGCCCGCCCAGCAATTGCTGCTGTAGCAGCGAAAGCGTGGGAGAGCCGAACAGCGGCTCGGGATTGCCCGAACTGTTGTTCCCCTCCTGCGTGTTCATGGCGCTGATCAGAGAGTTGTAGTCGGAGACGAATTGGTTGACCGTGCTCTCGACGTCCGTATTGTCGTTGCCGATCACCACCTGAATCTGCTCCAGGCTTCCATCCGACTCTTTCGTGCTGGGAGCCAGCAGTTGAAAAGTTACGCCGGGGATCACGTCGGTCACTGTGTTGGAGGCGCTGGTCACCCCGATGCCGTCTACGGTCAGATTGGCGTCCGCTCCGGTGACCGTGGAGGTGTAGCCCAACGTGGGGTTGTTGTCGAGAATGCTGGAGGTCGCGGTCAAAGCCCCGCTGGACCCCGGCGCTTGCGCAAGCGACAGGCTTTGCGACCCATTGCTGTTGGTGACGATCGAAGCCGTGACCCCGATGTTGGCTGTGTTGATTGCGCCCTCCAGCCCGGAGAGCGTGTTGTCGCCAGCGCCGGCGCCGGTGTAATAGGTATTGGTGGCCGCGCCGCTGCTGGGCGCGGCGCCCATGACGAAGGTTTGCGCCGCGCCGCTGCCGTTTGTGATCGCAATGCTGCCGGTGAGAGTATCGTTCGCGTTGGCGATCCCATCCAGTGCGCCGCTGGAGGTCGAGCCTGCCGTGACGGTGTAATGCAACGGCTTGTTGGTGGCGGCAACGATCGAATCCGAGCTGACAGTAATGTTTCCACCGGCGCCCGAGGTGCCCGAAACCAGGCTCAGGCGCGAACCTGTGGAATCGGTCAGCACGTTGGCGGTGATACCCACCCCGGAGGAGTTGATCGCCGCGGCCAGCCCGGCCAGCGTATTGTCCGACGAGTTCAGTGCGATGGTTTGCGCCGTGCCGCTGCCGACCTGGAGCGTGACGGAGCCCGACAGCTTGGTGGAAGCGCCGGCAATCTCGGCCAGATACCCGCTCGAGGTTTGCGCCAGATTCGTCACCGTCGCCGTATGCGTTCCGGCGACCGCCGTGGAGTCGGCCGCGGTCAACTGCAGCGCATTGGTGTCGGAACTGGAACCCGTCTTCTGCGCCAGAATGCCTGTGAAATCCGTCAGCGAACTGATGTCGTTGGAAAGATTCGAGAACAGCGTCCCCAGACTCGAAATCGCCGTGTCCTGGCTCTGTAGCGCCGTCAACTGGTTCTTCCACGGCGTCTCTACGTTCTGGAGATTGCCGACGATCTCGGCCACGGTCGAACTCACGTCGAATCCAGCCCCGCTGGTCGGCGACCCGAAACTCAGTCCTACTGTGCCCATCGCTCCCTCCGTCAAGAACTCAAGCAGCCGGAGAACCAACCGCTGCCAAGCCGGATTGAAAAAAACTCATGACTGCGCCGCCTAACCGCATGCCTCGAAACAAAGGGAGGGTGCCCTCCCGGACGCCCTCCCCTGCTTAGTGGCATTGTTCCGGTTTACTGCAGCAGCTTGGTCACTTCCTGCTGCATGCTGTTGGCCTGCGCCAGCGCGGCGATGCCGGTCTGGCTCAGAATCTCGTATTTGGACATGTTCGAGGTTGCCGCCGCATAATCGGTCGCCTGCACCGCATTCTGCGCCGAGGTTACGTTCTCCGCCTGCGTGCTGAGCACCGAACTGACCGCGTTCAGCGTGTTGATCTGCGCGCCGATGTAGCCGTCCTGCGCCGCCACGTCGGTGATGGCCTTGTTGAGACTGGTCAGGGCAGCTTGCGCATCGGTCTGGTTGGACAGGTCGGACTGGCTGAGGGACTGACCGGCTGCGTCGGAGTAGCCGATCGTGGCCGTTCCGCCGGAACCGTTGGCGTCTGTCACGATGCCCACGTTCCCCGTTCCGCCATAGGTCATGCTGTTATTGACCGTGGCGGTCGTGCTGGTATCCGTGACGTTGCCCGAGACCCCGACACTGTAATAGCTGGAAGAGGTGTTGGGCGTCCCGGTCAGGGAGCCGACGCCGGTAGCCGTTGAGCCATTGATGGGGGTCTCATCGAGGTCGCTGGTGTCGACCGCCATCGAAGAGTTCGCCGACGTAAACGTCATGGTGTTGTTGCTGTACGCGGCTGTGATCCCGTAATCGCCCTTGTTGATCGCCGCCGCCAGCGATGCGCCCGTGTTGTTGGCCGAGCCTATGTCGATGGTGTTGGCGCCGATCTTCAGGCTTCCGCTGAGAGTTTCCGTGCTCAACATATTCGTCAGAGAGCCCAGCGTGGTCGAGCTCGCGCCTGTTGTGGGTTGATCGGTCAAGCTGGCGGCAGTCTGACCGGCAGGGGTGACGTCGGCGATGTTGCCTTCGTTGCCCAGGGTCGGTGTGCTGGCGTCTCCGCTGGTCGCCGAAAACGACAGTTGAGTACCCGCCTGGTTGAGGGCAGCCGTGATCCCGTAGGCTGCGTCGGTCGTGTTGATCGTCGCCGCCAACTGGGAAAGCGTCTGTCCGGAGAGGTTCAGGGTGTAGGCGGTTTTGCCGTCGCCCTCCACGCCGGTGAGGGTTCCGGTCAGCGTATCGGATGCGCCGTTGACCGTCAGGCTGCCCAGGCCGGTACCAGCGCCGATGCTGGCATTCATGGAATCGGTGACGGATGTGCCGCTGGCTTTCGCTGCAAAGCCGTCTCCGCTGTTCTGCGCAAGCGTCATTTCCGTCTGAGCTGTGTTGAGCGATGCCGTGATCCCGTACCCGCCGCTGTTGATCTTCGACGCCAGGTTGGCCAGGGTGTCGGTGCTCCCCGTCGTGCCCAGGGTAAGGGCGCTGGCGGCGCCGGTGAGGCCATTGGTGAGGTTCAGAGTGCCGCCCAGCAAGTCGGATTTATTGTTGACCGACAGCGTGTCCAGCATGGTGCCGCTGGCGGTGGTAACCGTGTTCGCAACGGCAGTGCCTTGTTCGACGATTGCCGTGCTGGCAACGACCGTCGCATTTGCCGCGCCAGTCTCTCCGGCGTTGGCGATGAAGGAAATGGATGTGGCGCTTGCGGGGGTTGAGTTGTTGAGGACAGCCGTGATCCCCAGGTTGGACAGGTTCACGGTGCCAGTTGTGGTATTGAAGTCGTTCGCAATCTGTGCCAGCGTTTGACCGGCAAGGTTAAGGGTGGAAGTGGTTTGATTGGTGTCCACTCCCTCCGTTATTTTCAGGGTGCCGGTCAGCGTATCGCCTGCGGTGGCCACAACCAGCGTGGGCGCATGCAGGGTACCGGCGACGATGCCACCGTCTACTTGTCCTGCAGCTGCCGCCGAGACTTGGTCTACAAGGGTTCCGGCGCCAGTTATGACGTTCGCCTGGTCTGGGTCTCCGGCAGTCTGCGTCAATGTCATGACCGTGCCGATGGCCTGGTAACCTGCCTGGCCGAGCGTACCGATCGCCGCCGTGTTGAGGGTGGCCGTGATCCCCAAGACGTCGAGGGCTGTTTTGTCGGTGGCATTGCCGCCAGTTACGCCGTTGAAGTCGTCCGCAATCTGTTGCAGCGTCTGGGGTGCAGTCAGAGTAATGGTGCTGAGCGCGGTTCCGGCGCTGTTGCCCGAATGGACCTGGAAGGAACCGGACATTAAATCGCCGGCGCCGGCAGAGGTCAGCGTGTTCAGGATGGTTCCGGTGGCGACGCTCTGATTGGCCGTCGAAGCCGGGGTGTAGTCTGCGATGCCCACACCGCTGATGGCCCCGCCGTTGACGGTAAAGGTCAGCGCGCTGCCGGTGAGGGAGGCAGTGATCCCGCTGGCGTAGTTTGCCCCATCCGGCGAGTTGAACGAACTGGCAATTTGTGAAAGCGTTTGACCGGTGAAGGTGTAAGGCGAAGCGCTGCCGCCGTTGGGCGTGACCTCCAGGGTTCCGCTCAATGTGTCGTTTGCATTCGCCGCTGTCAGAACGTTGGAAGCGACGCTAATCGGGGTATTGTTGGCCGCGGCGGTGGTATCGGAGACGGAACCAGTGTTGGAAATGCTCGCCGTATCGGATCCGCTGGTCTGTGTGAACGTCAGCATTGTGCCGGCGGTATTGGCCTGGGCCGTGATCCCGTAGCCGCCGTTGGTGATCGTTGCCGCCAGGTTGGCCAGGGTATCGGTTTGACCCGCGGTGCCCAGGGCAAGAGTAGTGGCCTTGCCGGTGATGCCGTTGGTGATGTTCAATGTGCCGCCCAGCGTATCCGCTTTCTGGTTGACAACCAGAGAACCCAAGGTGGAGCCGGTGCCTATGACTGGAGTTTCGGCCAGTGGAGCCGTTGCCGAGGTGGAAATGGCCGCCAGGCCTTTGTCGCCGCTTGCCTGCGTAAACGTCAACTGTGTGCCCGCCGAGTTAAGTGTGGCCGTGATCCCGGAACCGGACCAGTCGGCGGTTTCGTTACCCTTCACACTACCTTCGCTGTTATCGAAGTTCGCCGCAATGTTGGCAAGCGTCAGGCCGGTAACGGTACGGTTGCCTGCGGTTTCAAGCTTGTCGACGCCTTCCGTGACATCCAACGTTCCACTCAGCGTATTGTTGGCGCTGAGGACCGACAGAGTTCCCAACGTGCCATTTTGGGCGGTAACGGCGGCTGTGGTGTCTACCGCGGCTACGTTGTCTACGATGGTGCCAGCGCTGAGGGTAACGGTATCCGCAGTCGTTCCCGCCGCGGGCGCAAACGTCAGTGTCGTGCCGGCCTGGTTGAGGGTGGCCGTGATTCCTGTGTCGCCTTTCGTGGTGTTGATGTAAGTCGCTATTGCGGAAAGCGACTCGCCAGTGGCAAGGGAAAAAGTATCCGTATGGGCAGTTCCGCCAAGCGGTGTCCCCGCGACAACCAGGTTACCTGCGGCTTGGATCGTATCGCCAGCCCCCTGAACGGAGATCGTATCCAAAGTGGTGGTGCCAGGGGCGAAGGTAGCGGCTTTGGTTGGATAGGTGTTGTCGGTGATCGTGCCTGCGCCGGCGATGACCGCCGTGGCCGCGTTTCCTGCGTTTGCCGTAAAGGTCAGAACCGTACCCGTTGTGTCCAGGGAGGCCGTGATCCCATAGCCGGCATTGTTGATCGTCGTCGCCAGGTTGGCCAGCGTATCGGTGGATCCCGCCGTGCCCAGGGCAAGTGGGGTTACGGATTTGCCTGTGATTCCCGAGGTGATGTCCAGGCTACCCGAAGCGGCCAGCGTATCGCCGGCCGAGGCAAGCGTCAGAGAACCCAATGTAGTGCTGGTGGTGACGGTCGGAGCAGCCACGTCCGTGATGCTGGAGCCGGTGATGGCCGCCGTGTCGGGATCGCCGGTGGACTTGGTAAATGTCAGGACTGTATTCGCGGTCGGGGCGCCGGGTGTGGCCGAGGCGGCATTGAGGGTGGCCGTGATGCCGAGCCCGGCGTTCGCTCCGCCAGCGGAGAAAGACGCTGCCAGGTTGGCCAGGGTGTCAGTGGAACCAGGCGTGCCCAGGGTAATGGTGTGGCCGGTGGTGCCGTCGACGCCCGACGTGACAGTCATGGTGCCCGTCAGCGTATCGCTGGTAGAGCCGACCGTCAGAGAGCCCAAACCGGAACCCTGGACGATTGCAGTCGCCGTCGAGGAGGCGGTGTTTTGCGTGAGGTTGGTGCCGGTGACGCTCACATTGGAGTCAGCCGACGTAAACGTCAATTCGTTGCCGGCCTGGTTGACCGAGGCCGTGACCCCGTAGCCGGCGCCGTTGATCGTCGCCTCCAGGTTTTGCAGCGTATCGGTGGAGTTGGCCGTGCCCAGGGCAATGTTGTGGCTGCCGCCGTCGGCCGCCACGATGCTGAGGGTGCCGCCCAGAGTATCGCCCGAGGCGAGCGACAGCGCGCCCACCACGCCGGTGCCATTGGCACCGGAGGTGTTCGCCCCGATCCCCGCTGCCGAGATCTCGATGCCGGTATTGGTGGCGCCGCCGGCGCCGTGATCGGCTGCGGTAGCCGTTGCGACCGCCGCGCTGCCCGCCTGTGCCGCCGTGGTGAAGGTGGCGTTCAGGCCCAAGCCGGAGTTGTTGATGGCGCCGATCAATCCCTGCGCCGTGTTGGCGTAGTTGGTGCCCGTGCCCACGCTGATATTCGCGTCTCCGCTGACTGCCGCGCCGTCCGCCCCCTTGGTCAAATAGCTGACGTTGATAGTGGTGGAACCGGCGGAGTTCAGGCTGTCGGTGACCGCCGCATTGACGCCGGCGTTCGACAAGTTGATAAATACATTGCTCTGGCCGTTGCTATAGGACATCACGCCGTTGGTATCGCCCAGGTTGGCCGAAGACAGCGACGAAATGTTCAGAGCGTCGATCGACGCGCCCGTCGCGGAAGAGTCGCCGGTGAAGATGTTGGTCTGCGAGTTGAAGACCGACTCCTGGTTATAGGTGGTGGTGGAGCCGATGTTCGAGACTTCCGACAGGATCGACTGGTACTCCTGGTTTGCGGCCAGGTCCTGGTTCGAGTTGAGGGTGCCGTTCGCGGCTTCGGTAGCCAGCGTCACGGCCCGGTTGAGCAGGTTCGTCACTTGCGACAGCGCGCCATCGGCCACCGTCAACAGGCCCACACCTTCAGTCGCATTCGTCTGCGACTGGGACAGGGCCGTGGAATTGGCCTGCAAGCCGTCTACCAGCGAAAGACCGGCTGCGTCGTCCGCGCCGGAGTTGATCTTCGATCCGGAAGACAACTGCTGCAGCACGGTGTTCAGGCTGTTGTTGGTGGTGTTCAGGCTGTTCTCCGCGTAGATGGCGGAGAGGTTGTTCAAGACGCCCAGGGACATGGGGTTCTCCTTGTGGGATGCGTGGATTTGCGGCCCGTCCCCGTAAGTGCTCCCATATTCTGTGTAACTCTGGGCTGCTGCTTCCGAAGCGGTTACCGCCGCATCTGGCCCCTTCTTCGGCCCGGCACTTATGGACTTTATCACCCGCCCATTGTGTGCCACCCGCGGACACTTCCGTCCCTCTTGCCTTAATCTTTTAACCTTTCCCGCCGCCTGCCGATAACACCACCGAAGGAGTTTCTTGGGCGATGATCGAACTTACCCGACTCAACGGCACACCGATCGTGCTGAACAGCGATTTGATCAAGACCGCCGAGGCCTCCCCGGACACCATGCTCACGCTCATCAACGGAGAAAAGCTGATTGTGCGCGAGAACTGCGCCGAGGTCACGGAACGGGTGCTCGCCTACCGGGCGCGCCTGTTGGCCGGCGTGGCCCGCCGCGTGCCCTCTCTGGTCGACTTGCAGCGTGTTGTCTCCATCGCCAGCCTCGACGTTTCCGGCCAGTCCAACACGGCGCCGGCGCCTCCGCGGCGCGATCGGGAGCCCGGCCGTTGAACGATGGAACCGCGGTCCTCAGCGACAGGCCTCCGTCGATGGGGTGGAAAACCGGCGTCGCCGCACCAGGCTTCAGAAGGAGCTTTGCATGGATAAGGCGAGTCATGGATAAGGCGAGTATTGGCGGAGTCTCTCTGGCCGTCGCCGGCATTGTTGCCGGGTTGCTCATGGAGGGTGGCAACCTGGGCCAGATCCTGCAGCCGACCGCGGCCCTGATCGTCTTTGGCGGCACCCTCGGCGCGGTGCTCCTCCAGTTTCCGCTCACCACCGTTGTCGCCGCCTTCCGCAGCTTGGCGCACGTCTTTGCCGCGCCGCGCAAGCAGAATGACCAGCTCATCCGCCTGCTGGTCTCCTTCGCCAACAAGGCCCGCCGCAACGGCGTCGTCAGCCTGGACGCCGACCTGAAGACCATCCAGGACCCGTTCCTCAGGCAATCCCTCATGCTCGCCGTCGATGGCACCGAGCCCAGCGACCTGCGCAAGATCATGAGGGTCAGCCTGGACTCCACCATGGAGCGCGAAGAGCGGCTCCCCATGGTCTTCGAGTCGGCCGGAGGATTTTCGCCCACCATCGGCATCCTCGGCGCGGTGCTGGGGTTGATTCAGGTGATGCAACATCTGGACAATATGCAGGAGGTGGGCCGCGGCATCGCCGTGGCCTTTGTCGCCACCATCTACGGGGTGGGCATCGCCAATCTCTTCTTCCTGCCCTTCGCCGGCAAGATGCGCATTCGCATCCACGACGGCCAGCAACGCCGCGAGATGATGCTGGAAGGTGTGATCTCCATCCTCGAAGGCATGAACCCGCGCATGCTCGAGGTAAAGCTGGCCGGCTTTCTCGATGACTCAAGCCGCGATAAGAAAGAACGCGCGGCATGAACCGCCGCTCCCGTAAGAGCCATGTAAGCCATGAGCGCTGGCTGGTCTCATATGCCGACTTCATTACCCTTCTGTTTGCCTTTTTCGTTGTCCTCTACTCCGCATCGAAAGCCGATCAGAAGAAGCAGACGATGGTGTCGGAATCCATCCACTCCGCTTTCCGATCCCTGGGCATCTTTGCCGACGCAAAGCTCCGGCCAAGCAGCGCCAGCAACACCGCCGAAGGAACCGAAAAGCCGGTCCTGCCCATGAACATCGTGATGGGGGAGGATGTGCTCGCGCCCGCCAAGGTCCAGGAGGACCTCGACCATATCCGCGGCGAACTCCAGCAGACCCTCGCCAACCAGATTGCCCAGCACACCGTTTCCATCCAGATGGGCCGGGACGGGCTGGTCATCAGCCTCCGCGAAGCTGGTTTCTTCAGCTCCGGCTCCGCGTCCCCCAAGCCCGAGACCCTCGCCACACTGCGCCAGATTGCCGCCTCGCTGGGCCGTTCACCCTACGACCTGCGCATCGAGGGACACACCGATAACATTCCCATCCACAACGCCGAATTCGATTCCAACTGGGAACTCTCCTCGGCCCGCGCCACCCACGTTGCCCGGCTCTTTCTGGACCTGAAGGCCATGCCTCCGGAGCGGCTCTCGGCCGCCGGATACGCCGAGTTCCACCCCGTCGCCGGCAACGACACCGCGGATGGCCGCGCGGAAAACCGCCGCGTCGATCTGGTCGTCCTGCCTCGCACCAAAATCGATCTCTCCGTGCCCCCGACAGCCCACTCCAATGGCGTCTGGCGCAAGATCACCGACGACAACTGAGCGGAGTTGGCGGATTTAGCGGTGTGAGCGGTATTAGCACCGGCCTACAGATCCAGCCGGAGCCTTTGCCAACTCCGCCAGCTCCGCTAACCCCGCGGCTCGCACAGCGCGACCAACGCCTACTCCACTCCCAGCACCTTCACAATCACCCGCTTCCGGCGCTGGCCATCGAACTCGGCATAGAAGACCCGCTGCCAGGTGCCCAGGTCCAGCCTGCCGCCGGTCACCGGCAACGTGGTCTCGTGGTGCAGCAACAACGACTTCAGGTGCGCATCCCCATTGTCCTCGCCGGTCCGGTGGTGCTTGTAATCCGGCCGCGCCGGCGCCAACTCCTCCAGCCACTTGCCGATATCCTCGATCAACCCGCTTTCCAGGTCGTTCACATACACCGCTGCCGTGATGTGCATCGGCGACACAAAGCACAGCCCATCCTTCACGCCGCTGCGCCGCACAATCTGCTCCACCTCGTCGGTGATGTGAACCATCTCCCGCCGCTTGCGGGTTTCAAAAACCAGATACTCCGTGTGACTCTTCATCGCGCCCTCCCGGCATGCACCGAACTCATCGGACCGGCTCACCCTATATCCTAAAGACAGCCGTGACCGCAACCAATCCTCACACTGCCGAATCGCTCTCCCAGCCGCTCTTCGAGCATGGACTCGACCTGCTCGCAGCCGGCTCGCCTGCTGAAGCGGCTGAGGCCTTTCGCGCCGCCATCGCCGCCGATCCGGCGCACACTGAAGCGCACCACGGGCTCATTCGCGCCCTGCGAGACGCGGGCCGGCTCAACCAATCCGTCGCCGCTGCAATGGCGCTGACCGCTCTCACTCCCGGCGACCCACTCGCCCACGCGGCGCTCTCCATCTCCTTGCAGCACGCCGGCCTCGTGCCCCAGGCCGAAGCCGCCGCCGCCCGCGCCCGCGTGCTCGAATGGAAGATTCAGCTGCAATCCCCGCCGGACGAGGATTCCCCGACGTGAAGGCCATCCGCCGGCCCAGCCCTGCGCAGCGGCTGCGCTCCATGCATGATCGGCTCGCCGAGGTGTACGGCCCACAGCACTGGTGGCCGACCGAGACTCCCTTTGAAGTAATCCTCGGCGCCTATCTCACCCAAAACACCGCCTGGAAGGCCGTCGAACGCTCCCTTGCCAATCTGCGCAAAGCGGGAGCGCTCACCCTCATTGGCCTGCGCTCACTTACCCTCGGCGATTTGCAGAGCCTCATTCGCCCCTCCGGTTTTTGTGCCCGCAAGGCGCCGGCTCTCAAAGCGTTTGTGGCCATGCTGGACGAGGAGTTTGCCGGTTCGCTCGATACGCTCGCGGCATCTCCAACGGCCACTCTCCGGCGCCGCCTGCTGGCTCTGCCCGGCGTAGGTCCTGAGACCGCCGACGCCATCCTGCTCTATGCGCTCAACCATCCCGTCCCAGTGGCCGACGAGTATCTCCGTCGCATCGCCGGGCGGCACCGGCTTCTCGCGGCCCCGCCCGGCCGCAAAGGCTATGACTCCCTGGTCGATCTCACCTGCCAGGCCTTCGCCTCCGACCCCTTAGCCAGCCGCGCGCGCCTCTTCAACGAGTTTCACGCTCTCACTGTGGCCGTGGGCAAGGCGCACTGCGGCAGGACTGCCCACTGCACGGACTGTCCCCTCGCCGCCGATCTTCGGCACCTGGGTTCCCGCGAGGATAAGAGACGCGATCTTCCGCCCGCCTTCTGAATAGCTCCTGGATGCTTGCGAGAAGCCCGTTGCGAGGCTGAACAAAAGATCGTTCGATGTCGGAGTCGGTGCAAATTGCATTCAGCTTTCGTTCCGCCTATCGACATAAGCTGTTCTCGATTGCTGCATGCAGTTGAAGGGATCATCAAGCATCCTCGCCCCGCAAGGCAAACCAGTAGTATCGCCGCCAGCAAAACATGCAACGAACCGGCCGCAGCGCAAACATGCCTAGCAGTCCATCGAACGAACGCAACTCCGCCGGCTTGAATTTGATTGAATTGCAGCGAGGGCACTCTCGTCGGATCAAAAGCAAACGCGGTAACCAATTGGGCCATTCCTGGCTTGCAGTATGCATTTTGATTGCTCCTCGATATCTGCCAACGGGACGCGTTTAAAGAGCGGTAACTTCTTCAGGGCTCGAGTTGGAGTCCAGCCAGGAGAGAAGGGAACGTATGCTGCCCGTGGCCGCAGCCATGCATGAATCCCCCGCCCCATAGTACAGGTGAATGGTATCTCCGTCCTCGCCCACCGTCTGCCCGCAGGGAAACACGACGTCTTTCACGTCTCCGCCTCGCTCATAGGGAGCTTCGGGACCGAAGACCCAGGAGTCTCCGCGCTGCAGGCAGATTTCCGGGTTGTCCAGGTCGAACAGTGCAAGGCCCAGGCGATAAATGCTCCCCGATGCTGTTTGCCGCACTCCGTGGTATATCGTCAGCCAACCTTTTTCCGTCTCGATCGGAGGCGAGCATAGTCCGATCCTGTTCGCATCCCACCACCCGCCGCGACGCGCCGCGAGGATGATCTTGTGATTTCCCCAATTCCGCAGATCGGGCGAGTAGGAAATCCACATATGCGCGCCCAGCGTCGTCATCGGCCGATGAATCAGAGCCCAGTTGCCGCCAATCCTTCGCGGCAGCAATGCTGCATCCTTGTCGTCTGGAGACATGATCACGCCGTATCGCTGAAAGCTCTTGAAGTCTTTGGTGGTTGCCAGGGAAACTCCAGGTCCGCCTCGCGCAAACGAGGTGTACGCCACCGCAAATCGTTCCAGTTCCGGGACGTATGTAATGCGCGGATCTTCGATGCCCCAGATTTCCTCCGGATACTCGATAGGATTTGCCGGCAGCGTGGGCTGTGAGTCGAAGCGCCATCCATCGAGTCCATTCGCCGACCGTGCGGCGCAAAGATGCGATAGCCCGCGCCGGTCTTCCACGCGGCAGAGGAGCAAAGTATCTCCATCGGGCAGCTTCGCCACTCCTGCGTTGAAAACGCTGTTGATCGGATAGGGCCAGTTCTTCTGGGTGAAAATCGGGTTGCCGGCATAACGGGTAAACAGAGGAAGCCCCGCATATGTTTCTACATGGCGTTGTTCCGGGGCAATCGGATCTGCCGATGCCGCAGGTTTGGCCCCGTTGGGGTGGGGACCCGACGGAGCAAGCTGCTCTGGGAAGGTTGGATCTGTCGATGCAATGGCGGAAACATTCGTTTTCAAGCTGAGTTACTCATTTCCATGTGCAGTTCTTCTGCGTTTGCCGCTTTCGCCTCATTCATTTCGAGGAGAGCCATCAGGAACGAGAGCGTCGATTCCCCGCCCTGATTTTCATTCACGCGGTCGGGATGAAGTCCGTCTCTGCAGCCGCCGGTTATTGCATCGTACAGCGGCGCCTGCAAGTCGTTTCTGCCCAGAAACCAGCGAAAGGCACACTGGGCTTCCTCAAGCCAATACCTTCTGTGTGTCAGCTTGTAAACTTCGAGGCAAGCTGAGATCGTCGCACAAGCTTCTACCGGCTGTTGGTCGAAGCGCGCCTTCTCCCCGCCCTCCGCGAAGAATCCATTCGAACCGATCGGTACAAAAACCCCTTCATCGCCGCGGTGCTGCTCTGCAATGAGCCATTTGAGCGACTCCATCCCCGCCTGGATCATCCGGCTGTTGTCGCTCCGCCATCCTGCCAGGATGAGCGCCTGCGGCAACCTGGCATTCGAGTAGGAAAGACTCTTCTCGAACCAATGCCAATTCTCTGTCTGACTGCGCTCATAAATATCGAGGAGCCGGTTCGCAAGCGCATCGCGAGCGCCTTGTATGGCTCTGTCTCCTGGGAACCAGTCCAGATAGGCTTGCATGCCCAGAATGCAAAACGCCCACGCGCGCGGACTGGTGAACGAGAGTGTCGCAGGGATCGCTGCTTCAAACAACCTCCCGGCCGCTCCCCTCAATCCTTCATTCCGCGAATGGCCGAGCACCTTCCCAAGGGACCACAAGGCGCGGCCATGGCTGTCCGCCGACCCAACGTCCTCCAACCAATTCCGGTCGTAGCCGAGAAAGTTTCTGAACCTCCCCGTCTCGGTGTGGAAGGCACGCCATAGGAAAGCAAGGTAGCGATGCGAGAGATTTGGATACTCCAACCTGCCCGCATGCGCCGGGTACTCATCCAGAAGAGTCGACACGATGAGCGCGCGTGCGTTGTCGTCGGTCGTATAGCCCTCGCGTGTATTGGGTACGGAAAAGATTGCATGCTGCAACATGCCCGTGTCATCGGTCATCCTCAGCATGTGAGAGGTGTCCAACACCGGCAGGTTATCGGCAGCGCTCACCGCCGCATCGTCCTTGTGGGCCGCCCTCGGCTGTAACGAACGTTCGAAACGCGCACGCTGAAAGCTCTCCATATACGCACAGGCCGTCTTGGGCCATGTTGTCGCCCGTGAGTAAAGATAGGCCCGTTTCCGCATGGCGTGCCGCTCGCCATCGTTCTCCAGCAACTTCACAACTGCCTTTGCAATCGCATCCGGATTCTCGAACGGCACAAGCACGCCTCTGTTATCCGCGAGCAGCTCTTTCGCGTGCCAGTAAGGCGTGGAAATAATGGCTTTCCCCGCGCCCAAAGCAATGGCCAGCGTGCCGGAAACAATTTGCGCCTCCTGCTGATACGGCGTGATGTAGATATCCGCCGCGCCTACGTTCTCCACTAACTCCTCGGCGGTCACAAAGCGATTGTTGAGGATCAGGTGATCGGCAACGCCAAGCTGTTCCGCCAGCGCTTTTAGTTGTTCACGGTAACGCTCGCCCTCCCGCCGCCGGATTTGCGGGTGCGTCACCCCTGAGACCATATACACCACGTCCGGATGCTGCGCCAGAATCGCAGGCAGTGCCCGAATCACGTTCTCAATCCCCTTGTTCGGAGACAACAAGCCGAATGTGAGCAGCACGAACTTGCCCTCCGTGCCAAACCGGTCTTTGAAATAGTTGGGATCCATGAACGGAAGATCGGGCACGCCGTGCGGAATAACATCGATCTTTCCGCCCGGAATCGCATACACTTCGCGCAGGAAGCGGGCCGCTTGCTCGCTCATCACAACAAGGCGATCGGAAAGCTGCGCAATCTCTTCCAGCACGGCGCGCTGATTCGGATCGGGATCGCGCAAGACTGTGTGAAGCGTTGTAACCAGCGGCATCTTCAACTTGTGCAGCAGCGTGAGAATGTTACGGCCCGCAATCCCGCCGTAGATGCCATACTCATGTTGCAGGCAGACAAGATCGTTGCCGTTGAAATTCAGGAACTCGGCGGCTCGCTCATAGGATCCGATATCCTCCTGCTCAAGTTCCAGGCGCACCTGCTCCGGATACTCGTAGCTCGACTCCGGATCGTTGACCGGAATGGCAAACAGGCGTTCCCCGCCATACTCGTTTCCGAGTGCGGTGCATAGATCGGTCGTGAAGGTGGCGATGCCGCACTGGCGCGGCAGATAGTTCCCGATAAATGCAATACGCGTGGGCAACGCCAGGCTGCTTGCTTGCGATGCAATTGGCAAAGATGCTACTGGAAAGAGGCCCCCAGCCGGCTCTTCGGGATTGATGATTTCACCGAATGACATATTACCCTGCTTTCACTCGTATCGGCCGAACGAATACATTCTTTGGGCGATTCCCCTGAGGGCGCCCGATATGTGCTTCACAGGCTTTCCAATGGGCTGGGAGGCACGAGCCCTGGATCGCGGCGACCTGCCGGAATCTTTGATGCCATTCGGTGGATTTTGCATGGGTGCCGTCCGGCTTGTTTTCGAGGGGGCGAGTTACGCAGGCAAGGCGCGCCGGCCCGAATTGTAGACAGATTCCCGCTTCCGCGCGCAGAAAGACACTTCCTTGCGTCGGGTTTCCTGAGAAAGCTCATCGCAACTCCAGTCTTTCTGTTGCTTGCTCGAACGGTACTCGTCTGAACCGAAGCCTGGAGAGCTGAAGGCGAGAAAGGAAAACTCAGACCGCTTCCTTGAGTATACCCCAGAAATCGATCGCGTGCCGTCTGCACCATCGTCTGAAGATTCGGCAAGTTATGCGAAATGCCCTGTTATCGCCTGCATTTGCGCAGGCACAGGCTCCGCGCATCATGCCGAAGCAGATTCCGCCCGGTCTGCCAGCCGGCGCCCGATACACCACAGTCCCGATCGGGAAAGCCGCCCCGATCAACCTCTTTCTCTGCAGATAACGATAGGACACCATAGGGCAATTTCCTGAGCAGAATTGACCGCCGGGAAAGATCGCATCGGAGGAGGGAGTCCGCGGAATCAAAGCGACTGGATTCGCTTTGATTCACATTCTTTTGAAAGGCAGGGCTGTCGGACCCGCATGAAGGGGTTGCTGCATCGCCGGCGATATAAACTCCGCACTCAAAGCACAGCAAGCGGTTTTCGTTAAAAAAAGTTTATCCGGGGGCTATCGAAACGGGGGAGGGAGCGGCTGCCGGTACACCGGAGTTCCCCGCACGGCGGCGCTCATCTTCTCCTTCACGCTATGCGCCAGTTTTTCAATTGCGGCGACTTTGCGAAGCTGAGCCGGGGTGAGCGAATCGGGATTCGCGCTACTCACCTCGGCATTCAGTTCGGCGGCCAGCTTCAGCAGCTTGTTTGTGTCCGAGACCATCGACTTTTGACGCTCGACGTTGAGCGCGCGCAGCCGCTTTTCCTCCTCGAGCGAGTCGGGCTCAACTATGCCTGAAGCCGAATCGACCGTGCGCTGGCCTATCGGTTGCGCAAATTGCCCGTGCGATGGCGAGCCCGGCCCGTTCTGCGCGCCGCCCGGCAACGCCAGCAGCAGCGCAAAGCACAGCGCCTGGCGCGCGGCATGAGAAACCCACCGGCTCGGCAAGCGGTTAGAAGATACAAATCGCGGCTTCTGCATTGTCTTTTATCCTCGAAATAGGCTTCCTTCTCCGGAAGCCGGCCCCTCCCTCAGCTTCCCCCCACGGTAAGCTTCATCTTTTCCTTCACGTTGTGGGCCAGGCGCTCGATCTCGTCGGCCTTGCGAATCACGCTGAGCGAAAGCGTGTCCTTGGTGGTCTTGTCCACTTCGGCCTTCAGGTCGGTGGCCAGCTTGAGCAGCCTGGCGCTGTCGTCGGCAATCTGCTTTTTGCGCTCAGCATTGGCCGCGGCGTAGTCCTGTTGCTTTGCCTGCAGTTCGCGCATCCGCATCTGAGCGTTCGCGTCCGGCGGGTCAGTCAGAATTGGAGGATAAATTGAACCTGGACCCGCCTGGTCGGGGCCTCTCGGAGATATCTGCTGGCCGGATTGAGCCGCGCCCGCTAGGGCTGCCATTGCGGCAAGACAAACTGCGATCCGCCCCCAATTCAGCCTCCAGGACTGCCTTGATGGCCTGGCGCCGGTTTGCTCGCATGGGCGATTTGGATTCTTCGGGAACTGCATGGGGAAACTCCTGGGTACTGCTGCGATTCAAGTCTTCTTTTGGGTTTTCCAGAGTAGTTGTGGGGGAGTTGACTTCGGGCCTTGCCTGCGCACAGTCTAGTCTAGAAAGAGGAGTTTTGGGATGCATCCTTTTTTGTTGGCGGCAAGAATGGGCTGGTTTTCGGAAGGCCGGTTTCTCGGCAAGGTGCTGGACGAGTGGGTCGTCGATGCCCAGGAGTTCATCCGCATCAAGCTGCCGCACCTAGTGGTGATTGCGGCTATCGCCTTTCTGCTCAGCCGGTTACTGCGACTCATCACGTTTCACATGATCCGCGTGGCCGAGCAGCACTCGGCCAGTCCGGACCGCATCTCGCAGGTCAAAACGCTGGCCGGGGTCGTCCGCGCCACGGGCCTGGCTGTCATCTGGCTGATCACCGGATTGCAGTTCCTGGACGCCCTGGGAGTGAATCTCGCCCCCCTGCTGGCCTCCGCCGGGGTGGCCGGAATCGCCATCGGCCTGGCCGCGCAGAACATTGTCAAGGATGTGCTAAACGGCATCCTTATCCTGGTCGAGGACCAGTTCGACGTGGGAGATTCGGTCCGCCTGGCCGGGCTGGCCGGCACCGTCGAGGCGATGACCCTGCGCAAGACTACCGTCCGCGATGCGGACGGAACCCTCTATGTGATTCCCAACTCGCAGATCGGAACCGTGGCCAACCTGAGCGCGGACTACTCCGTGGCCACGATCAACGTAAGCGTGGACTTCTCGGCAAATCCCGACGTAGTGCTGGGACTGCTGAAGGGCATCGCCATGGATATCCGCAATAGCGAGGAGTTCCGCCAGGTCTTTGTCGCCGACCCCCAGATTCTCGGCGTGGATGCCGTGAAGGGCTCTGAAGTCATCTTTCCCGTGGTCTTCAAGACCCTGGCAACCAAGCAGTACGGCCCGGTGCGCGAGTTCCGCCGCCGGGTCTGGCTGGCCCTCGAGGAGCACCACCTGCTCCCCGGCGACCCCAACCGGGTCTTCAACACATTTATCGATAAGGGCGCGCCGAGACCCAACCGGCCAGCGCCGGAGGCTGCGCCGGAACACGACCCGACCCTGCTCAAGCCGCAGGACGGGAATCCGTTCGCCAGCGAGTAGCGTCTTGCCTCATCAGCTCATTCTGGACAATTGCGTGAGTGGATCCTGATGGCCGGCGCCGGGGCAGTCTGCATGGTGGAAAACAGCTCGATTCCGGCCCTCTGCTTTGGCGGCATAGAGGGCCTGATCGGTGGCCGCGAGCAGGGATTCCGCGCTTTCGCATCCGGCGGATGGGTCGAAGACGGTCGCGCCGATGCTGCATGCAATCCCGAACTCGGCCTCTCGAGTGTGGATCTGCAGGTTGGAGATTGAGGCATGGAGGCTGGCCATTCTCTGTTCTGCGGCCCCGCGTGGAATCTCGGTCAGAACCAGCAGGAACTCCTCTCCGCCGTAGCGGTCGGCATGGTCATAGACGCGAATGGCGGCGCCAACGGCAGCGGCGAACCAACGCAGCGCCTCATCGCCGGCCAGGTGCCCGTAAGCATCGTTGATGCGCTTGAAGTGGTCCAGGTCCACCAGCGCCACCAACAGCGTTCCGCCCTCCCGCCGGGTACGGTCCATCTCCGCGCCCAGCGCACGCAGGATTCCCACGCGGTTCAGCATTCCGGTGAGGCTGTCGTGAGCCGCCTGGATGCGCAACTGCTCACGGCTGAGTTCGAGTTCGCGGGTGCGATCATTGACCAGGCGTTCCAGTTCCTGGCTTCTTTCCCGCAGATGCCGTGCGCGCAAACGGTCGGCGGCCAGCAGCAGGAGCAGGAAGGTCAGACCGCATAGAGCATCAAACCAGTCGCTCCTCCACCATGGCGGAAGAATCCTGACTTGCACCCTCACCGGAGTGGAAAAGGCATTCAGGCCCGGATTGCGGGCCATGGCCATGAAGGCATTTTCCCCCGGTGGCAGGGCGAAAAAGACGGCCGCGCCAGCCCGGCTTTCGGTCCAGTCCGGTTGCAGTCCCTCCATACGATACACAAACGCAAGATCGCTCCGGTTGCGCATGGCGGGCGAGGAGATTTGGAAGCGCAGCGGCAAAGACGCCCACGGCAGCGTAATCTCCTGCGCGACCGGGTAGTCCTGGTCGCCGCGTTCAATGCCGGTAACCGAGACCGCCAGGTGCCTCGGGTCGAAGACCCGCTCCGGATGCACAAGGTGGGCGAGGCCGTTGCTGGTTTCCAACCATAGCGAGCCGTCTGGGCCGTTGCTCAAGGTCCCTTTATTCAGGTCGTTCCAGATCAGCCCGCTCTCCTGCGTCAGGTGGCGCCATTCCTGGCCGTTCCACACCACCAGGCCCCAATCGGTCCCCAGCCAGACCCAGCCGCGGCGATCCGCAAGGATGGCCAGGGGCGCGAGCGTATGCAGTTCTGGGGGAAGCACCAGTTGCCAGGCCCTCATCCGTGGGCCGCTCGGGTCCGCATGGATTTCCTGAATATCGCGTTCGGCAATCCCCTGCTCCCGGCCGTACTGCTCAAAGCCGGAGCCGAGAAACCGGTAGACGCCGTTCTCCGTGGCCACCCGCAGAAACCCGCAGCGGTCTGTCGTCACCGCATTGACCGCAAGGTTCTTGAGCCCTTCGACCTGCCGGTAAGGGCGAAAAACATACTGCTGCGCCAGCATGGCGGCAGAAAGCGCCAGCCAACATGCCAGACCCCGAATGATTGCACCAGACTGTCTCAAAGCCAGGCCCTTGCGCGAGAAATGCGCACCGCACTGGGTTCATCGGCAGTTTGGGCGGGGAACTAGACTTTTCTCTTTGGTTTCGATCCGGCAATCCTTCCACGGCAGCATTTCTGTCCCCGCGGCACTCGTGCCACGGCAATCTCCCATGAAGACTCGCCTGCTGCCAGCCTAGACCGGCAGCTCCAGCGCCTCCAGCAGCGCCTCCGCGTCAGTGATAGGAGGCAGGCAGGTGCGTCCGCGGCACACGATTGCCCATACCTCGGCTCCATCGTGCGCGGGAACCTGGAGCAGCATCTCCGCCAGCGCCTCGGGAACACCCCCTGGCACAAGCCGGTGCGAAGCGATCCGCATCACGGTTTTATTCACGGCGAAGCGCGCGACGGCCGTTGCCTCCAGGCGGGCGGCCTCAGGGCCTGAACCCACAACGACGACCTGCACCGGATCGAGCAGAAGCCGCTCCAGCGCCAACCCATAGCTGCCGGCATAAAGGCCGAAGTGTTCCACGATCCCGGCAAAGGAGCCGAGCGTATCTTCCGCGATCTCGCGATACTCCTGGTGCCCGCTCAGGGTCTCGAGGCGCAACAGGGCCGAGGCGGCGGTGGGGTTGCCTGCCGGGCTAGGCGCGTCCTGCAGCGGCTTGCGCCGCGCTCCCAGGGCGCCCAACGGCGCTGCCCCGTTCCCGGGCACGGCGGCATCGTAGAACGCTCCCGCCGTCCGGTCGTAAAACCGGGCGATCATGGCGTCGGCCAACTTCACGGCCACCCGGTAGAAGTTCATGTTTCCGGTGGCGAACCATGCGTCGATCGAGGCATGTACGGTGAAGGCGTAATCGTCGAGCGTGCCCGGCACTTTATCCGCTGGCGTCACGCCTCCCGGCGACCGAATGCCGCCATAGGCGATCACGTGGTTGAGCGTCCGGTCTCCGTCCCAGGCCTCGTCAAGGAGCCGGTTGAGCGTGCGCAGCGCAAACTCCCGCGCCGAGTCCATGCGCAACACCCGCGCCGTCTCCAGGTAAGCCGTCACGGCCATCGCGTTCCAGCCGGTATAGAGCGTGCGGTCGATAAACGGCGTGGGCCGCGCACGGCGGGCCGCAAGCAGTTTGTGCCGGGCTGAGTCGCGCAGCGCGAGCAGGGCCTCCAAACCGTTTTCCTGGGACAAACTGGACAATCTGGACAAGCCGCTTCCTTTTGCGGCTGCCTCTTCCAGAGTCCAGTTCAGATGCAAGACGTTCTTCGCCGGGTTGTGGTGCATATCGCCCAGCTCGCCGATGTCCCAGTAGCTGGCGGCGAAATCCAGCTCGGCCGGGTCAAGCACGCCCCGCGCTTCGTCCAGCGTCCAGGTAAAGTAATCGCCGTCGTCGTCGAGGTCGATATCGGCGTCCTGCGAGGCATAAAAGCCGCCGCGCTCACGGTCCGTCATCGATTCGTCCAGCCAGTGCACGATCTCCACCGCGGTCTCTAGAAAATCCTGGCGGACAAAGCTCTGGAAACCATGCACGTAGTTGCGCAGCAGCTCGGTGTTGTCGTAGAGCATCTTTTCGAAGTGCGGAACCACCCAGTGCTCGTCCACGCTGTAGCGGTGGAACCCGCCGGCCAACTGGTCGTAGACGCCGCCGCGCGCCATCTTTTCAAGCGTGGTGGTAAAGGCATCGCGGGCCTGGCCGTTGTCGCGTTCCATGGCCACTTCCAGCAGCAGGTCCAGCACCGACGGGTGGGGAAACTTGGGCTGTGAACCGAAGCCGCCGTTGCGGGGGTCGAACTGGCTGAGAGCCGAACCGGCAATCCGGTCCACAAGGGCCAGGGTCAGTTCCCCACCACGGCCGGAGAAGCTTTCGTTCTGCTCGATGGCGGCCATCACACTGGCGGCCGTCTCCAGCGCCTCCTCGCGCCGCTCCCGCCACACCTGGGCCAGGGTCAGCAAGACGCGCCCGAAGGCCGGCCGCCCATAGCGGTCGTCGGGCGGAATATACGTGCCTCCAAAGTAGGGGCGCCCGTCGGGAGTGAGAAACGCCGTCAGCGGCCAGCCGCCCTGCCCGGTGATGGCTGAAACCGCCGCCTGGTAGCGCGCGTCCACGTCGGGCCGCTCGTCGCGATCCACCTTCACGGCCACAAAATGCTCGTTGATGAGCGCGGCAATCTCCGGGTTCTCGTAGGACTCCCGGTCCATGACGTGGCACCAGTGGCACCACACCGCGCCAATATCCAGCAGGATGGGCTTGTCTTCAGCTTGTGCGCGGGCAAAGGCCGCCTCGCCCCACGGATGCCACTGGACCGGCTGATGCCGCGCCGAGCGCAGGTAGGAGGAGGCCGCATGTTCCAGCAGGTTGGTGGCAGCGGGCGTTGGGGAAGCGTCCTCGTGCATGGGTTGAGAATAAATGGCTTGGGTCCATGGCGGCTAGCATGCCCTGGACCCAATGCAGCACTTTTTACCACGCGATCTACAAGCCGAAGCTAACTCTTGGCCAGTTCCGCCTCGATAGCCGCGACCAATTCGGGCGCGTCCGGCTGGGTGTTCGGCGCGAACCGCTCGACCACTTCACCCGACCGGCTGACGAGGAATTTTTCAAAGTTCCAAAGTATCTCGGGCTCTGGATTGGTCTCAATCCCGTAGCCTTTCAGCTTTTCGCGGAACGGAATCTCGGACAGGCTGACCGCCTTGGGCTGCGCCACGATCAAAGCCGCATAGAGCGGATGCTTCTGGTCGCCGACGACGGTGATCTTGTCGAAGAGCGGAAACTGCACGCCGTAGTTCAGCGTGCAGAAGGATTGAATCTCCTCGTTGGTGCCCGGCTCCTGGGCCTTGAAGTCGTTGGCCGGGAAGCCGGCAATGACCAGCCCCTGGCCCTTGTATTGCTCGTAGACCTTCTCCAGGCCCTCATACTGCGGCGTCAGCCCGCACTTTGAGGCCACGTTGACGACCAGCAGGACCTTGCCCCTGAACTCAGCCAACGATGCGTCCGCGCCTGTGATCTTGCGAACCGGAATGTCATAAATCGATGTGCTCATGATTTCTCCCTCCGAATTACTCCGTGCAGCCTATGCGAACCCGGTTAAGCTCCGCGAGATCGTTTCCGCTTGATGAACCTCTGAACATCGGCCGGACAAAGAAAGCTGACTTCAATGCCATGGACCAACAATTGATTAGCCCATTCCGTCCATTTTGAGTCCGTGTCCTGCAGGATTGGGGGACAATTAGGGTGTGCAATCGCAACCGCCACAAACTTCCGGTCTGCAAGATCGAACTCGATGAGGTTTTCATCTTCCGGGAACTCGACGTAGCCCCGCTCTGCATGCCTTTCAATATGCACGCATACCACGTGCTGAGGGTTCCCCGCGTTCTGATACAACCATTTCAAAAATGCGTCGCCAACCTGATTTCCAGTATTTGGGGCTGTCCTTCGTGTATACTCCAGCAGGATTTCGTACCCATCATCGATAACAACAAGTCCATGGGTGCGAACACGATCAAGTGCTTCGATACACGCCATGACGCAATCAAAGGAGACACTTGGGTGCTGTTCGTTGGCAACTAACAGAACGTTGGTATCTATGATGACGGGCGAGCCTCTTTTCACCCTCTGCTCCCCATTTGTTTACGGCGTAGGGCAGCGATTCTCCGAGCAGACAGGTCTCCCATCTGGTCCCCAAAAAAATCCTCGGGCCAATTCTCGATCTCGCCGAAAAGATTAAGATTCAACGGTTCCAAAACAGCCCCATCTTCGGTATTTTCGCAGAAATATACCGCAACATCGCTCGGATTGATCACACCCTCGGCAATTCTTCGCTGGAGCCGTGTAAGGAAGTGTTCGGAATGGCTTTCCACGATGAGTTGGACGCTTCTCGCCTCTCCATCCTGATAGGACTGCACCGCCGAAATAAAGACATCTGCCAGGACTGATTGAACCTGCGGATGAAGGTGTATCTCCGGCTGTTCCATCCAGACGGTCGAGTGCGGGGGACAATAGAATGCCTGAACTAGCGCAGGCAAGACCTGCGAAACGCCAAATCCGACGTCAGTAATCTTAACTTCCGGAGACCATGCTTGAGTCCTGATAAGGACCTCAAACTCCTTCCGACCGGCAGCAACGGGTCTCACTGAAAACCTGTCGATTACTCGCATCTCGGTCAGCCACTCTGCAATGAACTCCTCGAAAGGCTTTATTGGCCTCCTCTTGCCGCGATTCAGTCTTCTCCCATCATCTCGAGCTGCAAGAATTGCAGGAACAGCGAGCTCCCCCTTCTGGCCTACATCTTCGGGCGTATCTCCGGACCATTGATAAATCCGCTGTGGGTGATTGCGCAGCGGTCCCAAATAGCTGATGCCGGCAAGCATTCGCTCAGTAGCTAATGCGAAGTCTCTGAGGAAGCCAGCGTTCTGAAATCTCGAAAGGCTTGTCTCGGAGACTCGGTAGAACTTCTCAGGCTCGCTAAGCTCCCATTGTCTGCCAACCGCTTGAACAAATTTGTATCTGTCAGATGTTAAGGACCATTTTCCGTTCCCGTTAATAGCTTGACGTACACTAAGAACGATGTCGGAATTATTTCGCAACTCATAGATAAAATCCTGTATCTTTGGCTGCTCATTTTTCTCGGAACGCAATGACGCACTCAGGGAAAGCGCGGTACCTGTGTAACGCCCAATTTCTGCATGGAAATTGCGGACCACAATGGGTTTCGGCAGATCCCAAGCAAGCTCAAATTCCAAGCGACTCGAAAGATCATGCATATATAAGCAGTCGGAAAAAGTACCAAGGTCGATAAAAGTATTGGCGTCCCCGAGATGCAGCGCCCGCTTTCTATCCGTGGCCAGAGCGGTCTGTTTTAACGCGAGCAAGAGATGGCCGATGCTACTCTTTCCCGCGCTGTTGGTTCCAAATATCACCGTGAGCGGGGCCAGGCGCACGTCGCCCGTGTCCTTCCAAGCCTTGAAGTTCCGGATTCTCAGTGAGGTGAGCATATTGTTTTCGACGACCCGAAAATGCACCTTGAGTTTACCAGAGTTGCAACCTGCTTACGCCAACAACTGCTGGGCCACCCGAATATACAGCTCCACCGCCTCCAGCAACTCCTTCTTCGCCAGCTTCTCTTGCGGCGTGTGAGCCACGTGAATGGACCCCGGTCCCAGCAGCAACGGCTCGCCCCAGTTGCTCAACTGCGGAATATCGGTGGTGAACTTGGCGATCATGGTGGGCAATCCCTCGACAGCGCGGAGGCGGACGAAGGGAATTTCGAGCGTGAAGTCCACCTCGGCCAGGCCGGCAGCGGCTTCGACCAATGCAGCCCGCATCGGCGCCGAGTCGCCCACCAGCCGGACCAGTACCTGTGCCTCGGCCTTGTCGGCGATGACGTTGGGCGCGTGGCCGCCCTGAATCTGGCCGATATTGAGTGTGCTGGGGCCCACGTCTTCAAGCCAGGGCAGCGGGAGCGCCAGCAGCTTGCCCAGAACTTCCACCAGTTTGTGGACGGCGCTGTCGCCGAGTTCGGGATAGGCCGAGTGGGCCATCTTGCCGGAGGACTTGAAGACCGCGCGCAGAGCGCCCTTCGAGGCCAGGGCAAGGCGGTTGTCGGTGGGCTCGCCGTCGATGAGGAAGCGGCTGCCCTTGGGCGACAAGTTGGCAGCTTTGGCGCCGGCGGAGTCGCGCTCTTCGCCGCTCACAAACAGCAGCCCAATCCGCAATCCCGCCGCCCGAAGGGCTTCTGCGGCGGCCACCTGGGCGGCGATGATGCCCTTGGCGTCGGAGACGCCGCGGCCGTACATAAACTCCGCGTCCTCGCTGAAGGGGATATAGGGCGGCACGGTGTCCATGTGCGTGGAAAACACCAGATCGGGCGTCTGGCCGGACACGCCGGCATAGACATTCCAGCGCGCGCCGCCGGCAGCGCTCTCAGGCGGCTGGGCCACGGGGGTCTTCTCGACTGCCCAGCCGCGCCGGGCGAGGAAATCGGCCAGAAAGTCGCCTACTGCGCCCTCGTGGTAGGTAGTGGATTCGATTTCGCACAACTGGCGTGTAAACCCGATGGGGTCGATGGAATCCATGGGAGCGGCGGTCGGATCAATAGGCAGTCGATCGGTCATGATGCTGCCAGAATATCCTACATCGTGTTTGCTCCCTTCGATTTCAGCCGATCTGCCTCTTTTCGACCCTGCACAATTTCCGGAAACTCTCCGCGGCAACCTTGCGCGGAGATGGAAAAACGCTTTACCAAAGCGTAGAATGGTGAGTGGAATGAGCGCCACAATCGCACCCGCCCAACCCTACACGGCTCCGGGGGCAGCAATGCTGCGCAGCGCCAGTTTGCGAAGTATTAACTTGACCGGTCCCGCAGGCCGCCTTGAGGCGCTTGTGAACGAGGGCGCGCTCGATGCGCCGTTTGCGGCGCTGGTCTGCCATCCCCATCCGCTGGGCGGCGGCACAATGCACAACAACCTGGTCTACCACGCCATGAAGGCTCTCAACGATCCGGAGTGGGGGCTGGGCTGGCCGGTGTTGCGCTTCAACTTTCGCGGGACGGGCCTGAGCCACGGCACGCACGACGGCGCGGCTGAGACCGGAGATGTGCTGGCCGCTCTCGACTGGCTTGAAAACGAATACAAGCGCCCGTTGGCGGTCGCCGGCTTCAGCTTTGGCGCGGCTATGGCGCTCACAGCCTGTTGCGGCCATGGCTTATTGCGCGTGAATGCCCGTGCCCTCATCGCACTCGGACTGCCCACCCAAGCTGAAGGCTGCGACTACCGTTATCCTTTCCTGCACGACTGCACGATTCCCAAACTTTTTCTTAGTGGAGACCACGACCAGTTCGCGCCAACCGCAAAGTTGGCGCGGGTGGCCGCCTCCGCCGCCGAACCCAAACGACTGGTGCTCCTCCCCGGCGCCGATCACTTCTTTACGGGTCAACTGGAGCCCATGCAGCATGTGCTCTCCGCTTGGCTGAAGGAGCAACTGCAATGACACCGGTCGGCGATATCGCTCTGGAAACTCTGCACGCCACGGCCACGGAGATCTTTACCGACGCTCTTGCCGCCTGCAATATCGCATCGGCCTT
>Ga0182014_10001767_pt1 | contig 28241 bp, 26 predicted proteins | sample 612S2DmetaG_FD_120489 | JGI IMG/M metagenome (GOLD analysis project Ga0182014, IMG submission 120489) | Permafrost microbial communities from Stordalen Mire, Sweden - 612S2D metaG | ecosystem: Environmental > Terrestrial > Soil > Wetlands > Permafrost | place: Sweden: Stordalen | collected... | reverse complement strand
GTTGAGGTAACTCGAGATCGATGAGAGCAATTCGGCCGTCACGCCAAGAGGTAGTGAAATCTCCCACTCACTCATACGCTGTCGGGCCTGACTAAACGCATCTTCCCACTCCACCATGTGTGGCCGAAGGGTGCGCCCTTCGGGTGCAAACATCGATTGGGAGGTGGCGCCGACCGTCAAGCAACAGTCCTGCCCAAGTTGGTCCGTTGGACAGCGCCCGGAGGAAGTTGCGGATCTGTCCGGGTCGCCTTTCTTCGGCTCGAGCAGAGTACTTCACGATCTCTCGCGCCTTGCCGAGTCGCTGGCCGTCCCTCCGCGATGGCCGTGTTGGAAACATCCGCGCTGTACTTGTGAAGTGGCTGTCGATGTCGGGCCCAGCGATCCCGGCCGCGCTGCAGGCGTCACCCATGTCAGTCGCGTGGTAGCCCTGCCGATAGCAGAACTGGATAGACATGTCCGTATTCTCATTCAGGAGTAACTGATGGCGTTTTTCGCCGAACCGAGCCGTCGGCATACCGTTCGACTGAGTGGTCACTCTTCCCCCTTCTCGGACGGCCATCGACTTGCTCAGCCGGCCTGGGCGAACGCTCCTGACTGGCCACTGTTGTGTTGAACTGAAGCACCGGAACTATTGAAGCCTGGCGACACCGTGCCTAATTCATTTCTAGTATTCTTCTTCGCCCGGGTTGATACACATTGTATGCCATCGCGGACCTGGCGCCGTTGTTTCTGTCCGGTCATGACAGCGCCAAGGACGAGTTGTTAGCCGTGGGCTTGGACGTCGATGGTCAGCCGGTCAGTGTCATCCTTAAGTTCTTGCCAAAAGTCTCGCGGGACGCAACTGGACTGACCGCTATACGTGGTCTTGGTTGGGGAACCTCGGAATATATCGCCTCGCGGGAACGGCGCGTCAATCGGATGCGCATGCACTTCAATGAATGATGGCAGAAAGCCGTGTGCGGGAGAACCGCGTGCACGGTTTGATTGGGGGGCCGTCGGGGCCATCGACTCATCTTGGGGGAATCGCTGGTCCCAAGTTGGTGTGCTTGGAAATGCGACCGTCAGGGCCTGGTCGGGACCTGAACCTCGAGAGAAGTCTGCCAAACCAGTGACCTACCTCACCGTATGTCCCAAAGACATGGCGGGCTCACAGGGACGACGCGTCGAACACGTCCGCCGCCGGCGCTACCGCTGAGGTCAAAGGAGTACCATCGTGAGTGATTATTTTCTGCCGTCGGGCGGGAAGGGGCGTGGATGCCAAGTGTTATAACCGAAGTGGTCCGGACGGGGATTACGGTCGTGACGCTGACGCGACCAGAGCGGCTCAACGCCTTACGCCTTGAGGACCTGAGGGAGTTGACTACCGTGCTCGACGGCGTGGCCCTTGACGAGCACTGCCGTGCCGTTGTGCTCACCGGCGCTGGCCGAGGATTCTGTTCCGGCCATGACCTAGCTGATTCCAGCGGTGAGTTGACCGTCTCGTCGGGTTTAGCAATACTGGAAGCTTTTTCCGGTTTGACGAAGCGGGTGCGGTCTCTGCCCCAGCCGGTTGTGGCAGCGGTCAATGGTCCTGCGACCGGCGCCGGCTTCGCGCTCGCGCTCGCCGCTGACACCCGCATTGCCACTCCGTCGGCCCGTTTCAGTTCAGCCTTTGTCCGCCTCGGATTGTCCGGATGCGAGTGCGGGGTCAGCTATCTCCTGCCCAAGATCGTCGGTCCGACGCTCGCCTTCGAGATGATGCTCACCGGCCGGCTAGTCGACGCCGACGAAGCCCTCCATCGAGCACTGGTCGCCCGCATCGTTCCCGAAGGCACGGTGGTCGACGAGGCGATCAAGATTGCCGAGGTGATTACGGCCAACTCACCGTTCGGAGTCCGCATGACCAAGGAAGTCATGTGGTCAAACCTCGACGCTCCGTCGATCGAGTCGGCTATCGCCTTGGAGAATCGCACCCAAATGCTGTGTGCCACTACTTCTGACCACAAAGAGGCAGTGCGAGCCTTTTTAGAGCACCGGCCCGGCTCCTTTAGCAATCGCTGACTACACGTGGGGACAGGGATGGATGTTGCGCTGAACCTCATCAGTCCCGCTAGTGATTGGGGTTCCGCATGACGCGTGCAAGGTGGCCACCAATACAGTCGACTTGGTCAATGCAGGTCGCCCCCCTCACCGGCCTCGCCATCTGCCTCCCAGCGAACGGAGCGATATCGATCATCTCCTTGCAGAGCTCTTCGAGGCTGCGCCTTTCGCTGAGCACACCTAACAACTCGAGCGCCGCGTTGGTGACGGCTTGATCGTTGTCTCGAATGCCACCGACAGGCGACAAGGTCTGTGTAGAGTGAACTTCCAAAGGGTGTCCTTCTTTTCAGGTGGTGTTGTTGTCTCGGCAATTCCAATCCTACCTAATGGGGACACCTTTTTCGCGTATTGTCAGACCCTCAACCACTCACGCTGGCGGTGGATCCAGGCTAACTCCTCACGCTGAGCGCGGATCCAGGCTAAGCGCCATCGCTCGGTTGACTCATCGTCGCTCCCCGCGTGGCTCTAGGGCAAAGGCTTAGAAATTATTTGGCGGGGTGACTTGACAGTGGGCATTTCATGTATTAAAGATGTTAACACTTGTTCGAGGTTTCCCGGGCATCGTAGAGTTCTGATTTTGAAGTTCCAGGTATTAAGTGACTGAAAATAAAGGGGGGTGCTATGCACTTAGGAAAGTCGGCAATATTCAAGGTTGGAGTGGCAGCGCTGATGACCACGATGATTATCAGTTCGGCCGTCAGTGCATCGGCGACGACGCACAAGAAAGTTGTACATAAGTCCACGATCGTGATCGGGGTCATCGCTGATGGCCCCGCTTCCACACCCGCTCCATCTACGGGCCTGCCGGATGCGGTGGGCGGGATTCAGGCAGCCATTAAGGCGATCAACAAGGCTGGCGGAATCCACGGACACCTGTTGAAGTTGGTGTCGTGTGACTCCAAAGGTGATCCCAACGCTTCCGCGGCGTGCGGACGCCAGATGGTCACTGACAAAGTGGCTGCAGTTGTCGGTGATGAGAGCGGCGGAGGGGCGACCTACATACCGGTTCTTCAAGCGGCAAACATTCCGGTCCTCGGCGACTACGCGATTACGACCGCCGACCTCACCTGCACGATCTGTTACCCCTTGATCAGTGCGGTGTCGGTCGTCTCCGGCGAAGCGAACTTGCTCGCGTCGCTCGGGTACAACAAGATCTCCATGCCGGTCGTCGGTGTGGCGGCTGGTGCTGGACTTCCGACTCTCGCATCATTCGGGCTAGCGCCTTACGGTTTGTCGCTCCTCAATAAGCCGTCAATTCCGCCGCTCGCGCCTGACATGTCGTCCTACGTGGCCGCGACCATGGCGGGCGGCACCGACGCCGTGATGCTCGGCCTCGTTGGAACCGATGGCGCCCGATTCGTCCAAACGGCTAGGTCGCTCGGGTACTCCAATATTACTTACGTCAGTGACTGCTCGAACTTGGGCACGTCAATCTCCTCCGGATTCGCTTCAACAGTGCAGGGTGTCTGGGCCATATGTCTGTTCCTACCACCCACTTACACTTCGAACGCCGCCGTCAAGATCTTCGACGCAAATATGAAGTTGTACAGCCCCAAGACCCCTAAGGTTGACATAACGGAGAATGCGTACATTGCCACCTACCTGTTCAGGCAGGTGGCTCTTACACTCACGACAGTTACGGGGCCTAAGGTGCTCGCGGCCATGCCGAGTGTGACTTTCCACAACGGACTCCTTCCGACGGTTAGTTTTGCCAAGGTGCAGTCGCCGATTCCAGGTTTCCAGCTCTTTAATAACGATGTCTTGTTGACCCGTGTCCAAAACGGCAAGTTCGTTCCGGTAAACGGTAAGTTCACGAATCCCTTCGTCAAGAACGCACAGCCTTAACCGGCGCTGACTTCGTGTTGAGTTAGCAGGCCAACAGGGTGGAGCCATTACAGTTCGCCCTGTTGGGCCTGGGTGCCGGGGCGATGTATGCCCTGACGGGCCAGGGCTTGGTCCTGATCTACCGGGCCTCGGGGGTCGTCAACTTCGCCCAATGCGCAGTCGGAATGATGTGCGCCTTTCTTTTCTTTGAACTGCACGATACCGACGGTGTACCAATTGCATTGGCGCTTGTCGCGTCCCTAACGTTGGCGGTGCTCGTCGGGCTGGCGATACATGTGCTTGTAATGCGTCCGTTGAGATTCGCCACGCCACTGGCACGCTTGATGAGCACGCTGGCTTTGATGTTGTTGTTTTTGACGTTGGCCGAGCACACGAATCAGAACGGGATCCGTGCGGTGAACCCCATCTTGTCCTCCGGCCACGTGCACCTCTTTGGCACGCTGGCTCTCGACAACCGTCTGATCCTGCTCGCAGTCGCCGTGGGTGTGACCATAGTGCTGAGCGTCGTTTATCACTACACGCGGTTCGGCCTGGCCACTTCTGCGGTGTCCGAAAACATGCTTTCCGCCGGGGCGCTCGGGATCTCGCCGAACCTGATCTCGGCGACCAACTGGGCGATCGCCTCGGTACTGGCCACGCTCGGTGCCATTCTGATCGCGTCCATCAATGGAGTCTTCGACCCGGGCGCACTAACCCTCCTCATCATCCCAACTTTGGCCGCAGCCCTAGTCGCCGGCTTCACCTCGTTCCCCTTAGCCTTAGTCGGGGGGCTCGTCATCGGGATCGTGCAGTCCGAGATGGCCCTCTACATCACGTCGCCAGGGTGGGCGACGGCCGCTCCGTTCATCATCATCATCATCGCACTCGTCGTGCGCGGCCGGCCCCTACCCATCCGCGGTGAGATTACGGACCGGGCGGCGGCGCTGGGCCACGGCATCATCCGTCCCAAGATCATCATCCCGGCGCTAGCGTTCGCCCTGCTCGTGACATGGTTCGTTACGCCAAATTGGGTCGCTGCGATCACGACTTCGGTGCTTGGGATGATCGTCATACTTTCTCTCGTGGTGCTGGCAGGTTATGCCGGTCAGCTCTCCTTGGCCCAGTACACATTGGCCGGGATGGGAGCGTGGGCGTCGTCGCGGCTCGTTGCCGCGCACGGCGTGCCCTTCCTTGTCGCCGCCATGGTCGGCATCGCAGTCGCCGTTGGAATCGGCCTGTTTGTGGGTCTGATCTCCCTGCGGTCCCGAGGGGTCAACCTGGCCATAGCGACGGTGGGGATCGGAATTGCCCTTGAGCAGGTGATCCTGCTCAATGGCGTCTATACCGGCGGCAGTGGGGGGACCACGGTCGGACCGCTTGAGATCTTTGGGCTGCCCCTTGACACAATCAACCACCCAAAGAGCTTCGCCACACTCGTTATCCTCGTACTGGTCATCCTTGTACTGGCCGTTGCCAATCTGCGTCGATCCGTGGCAGGGCGTCGGCTCCTCGCCATGCGGGGCAATGAACGTGCTGCAGCATCGTTGGGTGTGGGCGTCTTTGGGGCCAAACTCTACGCCTTTGCTCTCTCCTCGGCGATTGCCGCAGTTGGTGGAATCCTGATCGCGTTCAGTAACCCGATTGTGGTGTTTTCTCCTTTCACTTTGCTCAATTCGATCGGTGTCGTACTCCAAGCCGTCATTGGCGGTATCGGCTATATCGCGGGGGCGATCTTCGGCGGCATTTTCCAAGTTGGCGGTGTGGTGCAATTGGAAGTCAGCAATCTTTTCACGGGTTCCAACGCGATATTCATCATCGCACTTCTCACGAGCGTCGGGGCACTGTTGACGATTATCACCGTGCCCGACGGAGCGGTGGCTTTTTATGGAAAGATTCTCCATCGACTACTAAAGAAGAGGCTGACCCGTCGCAGCGTCACAACCGTCGTTTCCGCTGAAGTGACCTCTCTTGAGTCCGTGACCCCCAAACGTCTCGAAGTACATGGGGTGAGTGTCAACTTCGGTGGGGTGCGCGCCGTGAACGACGTTTCACTGTTCGTCGACCCCGGCGAGGTACTGGGACTAATCGGGCCCAATGGATCAGGTAAGACGACGCTCATTGACGCCATCACTGGCTTTGTGTCCATCTCGTCCGGGTCGGTCCTCCTCGACGGACGTACTTTGGATCACCGGAGCCCTGTACAACGTGCCCGCTTGGGCATCGGGAGGACGTTTCAGTCTCTCGAACTCTTCCCCGGTATGACGGTGGCGGACAACTTGCGCGTGGCGTCGGATGCTCACGGCACATTGGCGTACCTTTTGGGACTGGTGGCCCCCGGCCGTCGGGAGCTTTCACTGACGGCTGGGGGCGCGGCCCTAGCCTTGGAACTCGAAGCTGACCTCGACCGCACACCGGAAGAACTTTCCTTCGGAAGGCGGCGACTGGTGGCCATCGCCCGGGCTGTCGCGGCGAGGCCGTCGGTGCTGCTGCTCGACGAGCCCGCCGCCGGGCTCAGTGTTGAAGAGACCCTCGAGTTGGGTGTATTCCTGCGACGATTGGCGGACGATCTCGGTTTGGCCATCATCGTTGTCGAGCATGACCTCAGCCTGGTCACCAAGATCAGTGACCGGATCGTGGTGCTCGAACAGGGTTCGGTCATCGGTCAGGGAGACCCTCTCACGGTGTTGGGTGACCAGAAGGTCGTGGATGCGTACATGGGTGTCGACGAGACGCCCGGCTCGGTTGCGGAATCGGAGGCAGAGGTCGGACCGATCGGGATCGATGGGACTTCTTCCAGATCCATGAGCCAGAACGTCACAGGTCAGAGCATCACTGCCCGTGAGCCCGTCCTGGCGGCTCGGGGCCTCGACGCCGGCTACGGGGACCTCGCGGCGGTTCGCAACTTGAATATTGAAGTCGCTTCAGGAGAGGTGCTGGCGCTACTCGGGCCTAACGGGGCGGGCAAGACGACGACGCTGCTCACACTTGCTGGAGTGCTCACCCCGCTAGGCGGCGAGGTGCTCTGGCGCGGTCAGGAAATCCACGACCCGCTGTACCGCAGGGTGGCTCGTGGCATCGGCCTCGTTACCGAGGAGCGGTCGGTCTTCTTCGGTTTGACGGTCGAAGCGAACCTGCGTCTTGGCCGCGGCGACCCGCAGGTCGCACTTGAATTGTTTCCCGAGCTCGTTCCGCTTAGGCGGCGCAAGGCTGGTCTTCTTTCCGGCGGGGAGCAACAGATGTTGTCGCTGGCCCGGGTCCTTGCCGCTGAGCCGGCAGTCTTGCTCGTCGACGAACTGTCCCTTGGACTCGCTCCTATTGTGATTAACCGGCTGTATCGTGCGCTAGAGGAGACGGCGAGCCGTGGCACGGCCGTCATCCTGGTTGAGCAGCATGTCCACCGAGCCCTCGAGATCGCCGATAGAGTCTGCGTCCTCAATCGTGGCTCCGTGGTTCTGGAGTCCGCTGCCGGGCCGCTCCGAGACGACCCGGAACTCCTACGTCGCAGCTACCTGGTGAGTCCGGCAATGGTTGAGCCGTTCCCGTGAGTTTTCGACGTCATTGACCGCGCTACTGTCGTCATGGCAGCCTCAGGCGGAATGTCGGCCATGATTCTTCTGTCAAGGCCGGACGTGCCGATCACGGTTGTCGTCCGTGTGGTTGGGAAGCGTCAAGCCCGGGTGCAGCGGATAGTGGAACCCAAGTTGGCGCAGGGGGAGTCGTTTGCCGCGCTCATCCGATCTCATCGACGGAGATCTCTCATAGTCAGTGCAAACGCGTTATTGGACGAGGCAGATCAACTATGACCGCAAGTTGTGGACCATCGTGAATAGGGCGTACGGCTCGCGTGTCGCTGCGTGGGCCAAGGTGCTTCAGGTTATCTACCCTTATCACGAGGCTGGGAACTTCGTGGCTTTTCAATGTCGCCTTCCAGTTGTCCTTCGGGGCGCGAGTCGTGCCAGCGGTCTTGAATCTCACTCAACTACGTGCCAGTTCGCGAGAAGCGATCGAGAGGATGTTCAATCCGGGACACCCGTCTGAGAAGGGAGTTTGACCGCCGAAACGTTAGACACCTTCGAGAGCGAAACCGACACTCTCGAAGTAATGTGCATCTCGCAAGGTTTTAAGGAGTGAATTGCCCACAGAGAGATTTGGCAAGTGTGAGGTGGAGGCATAGATGAACGAACTCTTTTCGATCAATGGCAAGTGCGCACTCGTTACCGGCGGGAGCAGTGGCATCGGCGAGATGATCGTGAGGGGTTTCGTCGACGCCGGGGTCAAGGTTTATCTCGTTTCTCGCAAGGTTGATGCCTGTAGATTGCTCGCGGAAGCGCTCCGAGACTCCGGAGGCGATGTCACGGCTCTGCCAGCGGATCTGTCGAGCGAAAAAGGTTGTCGGGCCCTCGCCAGGGAGTTCGGCAGTCGAGAGACCAAGCTCAACATTCTCGTCAACTGTGCGGGCGCCACCTGGGGTGCCCCTCTCGAAGAGTTCGACGAGGTCGCATGGGAACGAGTGCTCGCTCTCAATGTTAAGGGCGTATTTCACACGACGAAGTTCCTGTTGCCGTTCCTGAACGCCGCTTCCACACCCGAGGATCCGTCGAGAGTAATCAATATTGGCTCGATCGCGGGCTTCACGGTGTCGAACCTCGGGAACTACTCGTATACGGCGTCGAAGGCCGCCGTGCACCAATTGACGAGACATCTGGCCAAGCGGCTCGCACCTCACATCACGGTCAACGCGATCGCACCGGGACCGTTCCCTTCTAGGATGATGCGCGCGACACTCGAGTCGTTCGGTGATCAGATCATCGCCGACGTGCCGATGAAGCGAATCGGGAAACCTTCCGACATGGCCGGCGCGGCGATCTACCTGGCCTCGCCAGCAGCTTCCTACGTCACGGGCGTGATCCTTTCCGTCGACGGTGGTATTTCGATCGTCGGCTGAATCGTCCCGGTGACGGTTGCGACCACTCGAGATGGTCTGAGTGCTCATATTCGGCGGTGAACGGCGCCCAATTGTTTGTTGGACGCGTTCGCTGACCCCCGCTCCTGGTGCAATGACGCGAACTATATTTGAATGATGAGTGCGACCGTCGAACTTTTCGAGTGGACGAGACGGGCTCGGGCGTGGCTGGGCGATCAACTTGGCGAGCGGCCGCCGCCGTCGCTGCTGCGGTGGGGTGAAGGGAGCGATTCGGTTGCTCTATTCAAGAACTTGAGTGCTGAGGAGGAACGCGCCCACGTGGACGCTGTGCGGGCGTGGCAACGCACTAAGCAAGACGCCGGATACGGTTCAATATCCTGGCCCCAGCCGTACGGGGGAGCTGGGCTGGGGAGTGAGTATGATCATGGCTTCCTGGAGATCGAGAAAGAGTTTCTGACGCCCGAAGGCCACGAAGCGGTGACGATCAGTCTGGACCTGGTCGGGCCAACGATCCTGACCTGCGGAACTGACGAACAGAAAGACCGCTACTTGCGTCCGCTGCGTCGGGCCGACGAGCATTGGTGCCAACTCTTCTCCGAACCTGGTGCTGGCTCGGATCTGGCGTCGGTGGTCACGAAGGCGGAACGTGACGGTGACGGTTGGCGCATCACCGGCCAGAAGGTGTGGACCTCTGGAGCACAGTTCGCGGACTACGGCTACATCCTCACTCGCAACGATTCCGGGGCGCCCCGTCATCATGGGCTTACCGCGTTCGTCATCGATATGGATGCGCCTGGCGTCGAGGTTCGTCCGCTGCGCCAGATGAGTGGAGGCTCTTCGTTCAACGAAGTCTTTCTTGATGGCGTTTGGGTCGCCGACACCGACCGCATCGGGGCTGTCGGCGGCGGCTGGCAAGTCGCGATCACCACGTTGGGCTTCGAGCGAGTGGTTGGCTCGCGACTCACTGGTGGCGGCCCGAACTTCTATGACCTTCTCGTGCTAACGGCCCGCCACCTAGGGCGAGACGGCGACCCACTGGTTCGACAAGGTCTCGCCACCGTCTGGGCAGACGAGCAGGTACGGTGGTTGACCAGACGACGTGCTGAAACTGCTCGCCCGACCCGCGGAGTGCCGGGAGCTGAGGGTTCGATCGGCAAATTGGCGATGACCGAGGGTATCCGGCGGATCGCTAGTGTCGCTTCACTGATCCTCGGTCCCCGTCTGGTTGCCGACACTGGTGAGTGGGGTACTTTCGCTTGGAGCGAGTTCGTCTGCGGGGTCCCGGGATCGCGCGTGGCCGGCGGGACGGACGAGGTTCAACGCAACATCATCGCCGAGCGGGTTCTCGGACTTCCCCGGGAGCCGCGTTGACGACCACTAAGCGACCCAAGGATCGTAAGGCCACAATTTTGGCCGTTTCGGCAGAGCTGTTCGCTGACCGCGGGTTCGTCGCCGTCGGAATCGACGATATTGCCGCAAGAGTCGGTGTTACCGGACCCGCTATCTACCGGCACTTTGAGAGCAAAGACGCCCTCTTCGCTGCGGTGCTGGAAGGGGCGATGAGCGATTTCGCTAGCGCACTCGAAGGCGCAACGAACGACCCGAGCTACACGCTCGAGTCGGTTGTGCAAGCCATAGCGAGTAGAATTGCGGATAACCCAGAGGCAATCACGGCTTACTTGCACGAGCGGTGGAGGCTGGACCGGCCCAGCCCTTCGATGCTTGAAGCCGAGCGGTGCGTGCATCTGGTGTGGGGCAGTGCAGTCGCCAAGCACCAACCCGATCTTGAAAAGCTTCGCGTTGAGGTTCGCCAGCGCGCGCTAGTCGGCGCCCTCGCATTTGGAGCCAGGTACCACCGTGGTGTGTCTCGCTCTCGGCTTGACGAGTTGTTCGTCGCGTCCGGTGTCGCGATCATGAACGCGGAGCAACGATTAGCCAATCCTGGCCCTGATTCCAGCCCGGTGCCGCGATGGCGACCAGCGGACACCCGACGCGACGCCATCCTGCATGCCGCGCTCGCCCTGTTTCGTGCCCGTGGCGTGCGCGATGTCGGGATTGACGAGATCGGTGTCGCCGCTGGGATAAGCGGGCCGACCGTGTATTACTACTTCAAGAATAAGGCCCAGGTCGTGCTGGACGCGTTTGACCAGGCAGGCGGGCGGGTCGCCGCTGGTGTCACCGACGCGTTGAGCGCCGCAATCTCACCGACCGATGCTCTCGAGCGGCTTATCCGCTCCTATGTCACAATCGCTACGGACAGCGTGGATTTGAACGTGCTCACTTCCCGTGAGGGAGATGCGATTCTCAGCGGCGAGCTGAAACGCTTTCGCCGAAGGGGACGGGCCATCCGCGACGGCTGGGCCTCGGTGGTCCAAGAAGTCCGTCCGGATCTCACCGAGTCGGAAGCTCGATTGCTGGTTCGGATGGTGTTTCCGCTAATGCAGCATGCCGCCGAGGCTGCCGAAGGTCATGGGAATCTCACCGAAGAGCTCGTTGGTATCGCGACGGCGCACCTTATTATGTGAACGAGTGTTTGACAAATGGATCACGGCGTCGTATGGTGCTTGGTACGGCGACGCCGATGGGGCTTGCCGGGACTCGGGAGATACGTATGACGAATCGCACGTTTGTGATCGGCGTCGGCATGACGAAGTTCGAAAAGCCTGGTTCACGCGAGTGGGATTACCCCGACATGGGGCGTGAAGCCGGAGAAAAGGCATTGGCGGACGCCGGAATCCCGTACGACAACGTTGAGCAGGCCTTTATCGGGTACTGCTACGGTGACTCGACCTCGGGCGAGCGGGCGCTCTACGAACTTGGGCTGACGGGCATCCCTGCCATTAACGTGAACAACAACTGCTCGACCGGAAGTTCGGCGTTGTATTTGGCCCGCAATTTTGTAAAGGGTGGCCTGGCCGACTGCGTGCTGGCGCTCGGTTTCGAGAAAATGGAAAGAGGCAGCCTAGGAAGTAGTTTCCCCGACCGCACGTCGCCATTGGACCGGCACGTCCAGGACATGACCGACCGTCGCGGCTTTACAAAAGCTCCCGGGGCCGCGCAGATATTCGGCAACGCCGGCCGCGAGTACATGGAGCGCTACGGCGTCACCGCTGAGACTTTCGCCAAGATTGGGGAGAAGAATCATCGACACTCGGTGAATAACCCGAACTCGCAGTTCCAAGACGAATACACGCTGGAGGATATCCTGGCCTCGCCGATGATCTACGACCCTTTGACAAAGTTGCAGTGCTGCCCGACGTCCGATGGGGGTGCTGCGGTGCTGGTCGCATCGGAGCGGTTCGTGCGGGACCACAACCTGTGGGACCGGGCCACCGAGATCGCCGGCCAGGCGATGGCCACTGACTTTGCGAATACCTTCGACGGCAGTGACATGTCCATTGCCGGGTTCCACATGACCCAAGGCGCTGCCCGCAAGGCTTACGAGGAGTCCGGTCTCGGCCCGGAGGACGTACAGGTCATTGAGTTGCACGACTGCTTCAGCGCCAACGAGTTGATCACCTACGAAGCACTCGGACTGTGCGGCCAGGGCAAGGCCGGCGTTCTCGTCGACGACGAGGCCACTACCTACGGCGGCCAGTGGGTCGTGAACCCGTCGGGCGGACTCATCTCCAAGGGTCACCCGCTTGGCGCTACCGGGCTGGCGCAGTGTACTGAACTGACGTGGCAACTCCGGGGTCAAGCCGGTAAGCGCCAGGTGCCAGGAGTGAAGGCCGCCCTCCAGCACAACCTGGGTCTTGGTGGTGCCGCCGTCGTGACCATCTACAAGCAGGCGGTCGCCTGATGGGCGGGTTGGACGGTCGCGTCGCCGTCATCACAGGTGGCGGACGAGGCATTGGACGCGAACATGCGTTGCTGTTCGCTCGACTCGGAGCTAAGGTCGTGGTTAACGATCTAGGCGGCGCGTCTGATGGCAGCGGCTCGGATGTCAGCGCCGCCCAGGCCGTGGTCGACGAGATTGTTGCCGCTGGTGGCGAGGCGATTGCCAACGCCGACAGCGTGACGTCCTTCGATGGTTCAAAGTCCATCGTCGATGCCGCGATTGATGCCTTCGGTGACCTGCATATCGTCGTTAACAATGCGGGCATCCTTCGTGACCGCATGCTCGTTTCCATGAGTGAGCAGGAGTTCGACGATGTCGTCGCCGTGCACCTGAAGGGGACGTTTAACGTGAGCCATCACGCCGCGAATCTGTGGCGTGAGCGGTCCAAGGCCGGCGACGTGGTCGACCGTGCGCTCGTGAACACCTCCTCGGGCTCGGGCTTGCACGGGAATGTCGGACAGACCAACTACGCCGCTGCCAAGGCGGGAATTGCTGCTATGACGTTGGTCGCTGCCCAGGAACTCGAGCGTTACGGCGTGCGGGTGAACTGCATCGCTCCGGTCGCCCGCACCCGGCTCACGCTCCAGACTCCGGGCATATCAGATGTCATGGACGTGTCCACCTTCGATCCCGAGAACATCTCGCCGGTGGTCGCCTACCTGGCTTCTGAGGGGTGCCCCTTTAACGGGCAAGTGTTCTCCGTCTACGGCGGCAAAGTCGGTATCTATGCTGGCTGGTCTATCGCCGACGAGGTCGCCACCGACGGCGGATGGACCTTTGATGAGTTCGCCGCAGCCATGAATACGCTGCCGCGCAAGGTCGAGGTCAACAGCCAGTTTGAGATGCTCCAGAGGGCAATGGCCGGGGATGCTTCTTGAGTTACGAAGTCTCCATTGAACGCGGAAAGATCCGCGAATTCGCTCGGGCGGCCAAGTCAACGCAGGCCGCCTACGACCGCTCGGCGGCCGTAATTCCTCCCACCTTCCTCACTACCGCACGGAGCTTCTGGGCTCCGCCCGCCGACGACGATATCTTGGACGAACTCGGCTTCGATCTGGCCCGCGTGCTCCATGGTGAAGAGGAGTTCGAATTCTTCGGCCCGCTTCCCACCGCTGGTCAGGTACTGCACGCTCAGACCCGCCTCGGGGAACGCTGGGAAAAGGAAGGCAAGCGTGGTGGCACGATGAAATTCGCCCGTCTCGTCACCGAGTTCCGTGACGGTGAGGGCGCTCTGGTGGCGGAAGAACGCACGACCGTCGTCGAGACCGCGCGCCCTCCGAAAGACAGCTGACATGCGTGTGACCGTTGGAGAGACCGCCGAGCCGAGATTGTTCGGTCCGATCACCCGCACCGACATCGTTCGCTACGCGGGCGCTTCTGGAGATTTCAACCCGATCCACCATGACGAGACTTTTGCTACCGGCGCCGGGTTTCCGACAGTGTTCTCGATCGGTATGTTCCAGGCCGCCCTGCTCGCCACTTTTGCCACCGATTGGCTCGGAACTGAAAATATTCGCCGCTTCGGCGTGCGGTTCAAGGAGCAGGTGTGGCCCGGCGACGAACTGACGTGCACCGGCATCGTGACGAAGGTCGAGCTGACCGACGAGGGTGAGTTGGTAGAGGTCGAACTCAACTGCACCCGCCAGACCGGCGGAGCCGCTATTGTCGGCACCGCTTCTTTCCTGTTCTGATTGTCTTCGCTGACACTCAGTTGCTTTGAGGGTTCCGCTTGGAACCAAGTCAGTTGGGCGTGGCCAACGGTCGCAACCTCGTCACCATCATCGTTATCGGCAGCCGTGTAATCGATGCATCGGGATTACTCACCGGTCACCGCGCGAGGCTCGATCCGAAGTCCCGGTTGTTCGCTTCAAACGCGGGTGCGTGAGCCTCGCCTTGGCTTTCGCCTGAGGCACAGCACGGTCCGCCCGAGCCCGTGGAGGCGCGTCACGCGATCGTCGTCGCCTTGTTCGAACACGAGGGTCATCGGCGCGAGCGGGTCGATCGGGCTGAACGTGTCAAGCGCCTTGAACGAAAGATCGATCTCGTAGGTGAGGTTGTTATCGTTGACTCTCCGCAGTGGGACGCCACGCCTCAACGGCCCGAGCCTGGCGCGCAGGACCAATTCGCCGTCGAGAGAGGACACCACGACGCGGTTTCCGAACATTGCCCAAGGGCGTGCGTTAGCCAGGAAGCCAGGACCTGCGGTGTACACGCCGATGACGTCGTCGTTCGTCGACGCAGGCGATGAAGCAGGGGTGAGTGGCCTGCGTCGTACGTAGGGCGCGGTCAGGAGCTGGCGCAGCAATGTACTGCCCACCACCTCGTTGGCGTGGGACCCCGTCGCCGACCATCGGTTGCTGCACACGACGACCGCGCAGCGAGCGTCGGGGGCGAGGAGCAGGAGGGTGGCGAACCCCGGCCATGCCCCTTGGTGCCACGCCACTCGTTCACCGGCGATCTCGCCGAGGAAGAAGCAAAGCCCCATCGCGCCGGCGCCCGCCGGAGCGTCGATTTGGGGAGTGAACATGTCGGCGAGGGTCACCGCTTCCACTACGCGGCCATGGTCGTTCGCCCCGCCGTTCACTAGGGCCTGGGCGTAGCGGCCGAGGTCCTCGGGAGTCGAGTAGGCCGAACCCGCGGGGACGGGAATGATATTGAGATCGTGTACCGGCCGGAGTGCGCCACGGCGGGTCCGGTACCCCACAGCGAGATCAGCGGCCAGATCGGGACGCCGAGTGAAACTTGTGCTCGTCATCCCGAGAGGCCTGAGGACGGTCGATTGCACGTGCGTCTCGAAATCTACTCCTACGACATCCGCGACCATGGCGCCGAGCGTGGCCATGGCGTGGTTCGAGTACGCCCACTTTGTCCCAGGGGGACTTACGCCGTGCAGTGCGGGCGCGTAGTACTCGTGGAGCGATGGGATCGCCCGGCCCACCGGCGCCCCCAGGCCCGCCATCGTTGACAGGTGCAGGAGGTCGCGGGGACCTCGGAAGTCGCCGATGCCGCTCATGTGCGTGAGGATGTGGCGGACGGTAATCTCGTCCGAACCCTGCGGTGGCTCGACACGGTATTGACGGAGGTGTTCGTTGACCGGGTCGTCAAGACCGATAAGACGCTGCTCGCACAGTTGCATCACGGCCAGAGCGGTGATGGTTTTCGAAATGGACGCGATACGAAACACTGTGGTGGAAGTCACCGGGCATCCCCGCCCCACATCCGCCAGTCCGTAGGCGCGGTACTGCACACCCTCGGGCGTAACTACGGTGACGGCCATGCCGGGCACGCTGTGCGCTGTCATGACCGGCATGACGACGGCGTCGATCGGGATCTCAGGCAATGGCGCCACCATCCGACTGCGGCGTCACCCGCCCGCCCCGCGAAATATGAGCAGGGATTGCCCGGTGAGAAACCACCGGATCTGGTCGTCGGAGTAGCCCTGGACCACGGGAGCTCTGGTCCGGTTGGGCCAGTTGCGGTGCGCCTCGTAGTTCGGGACCGCGTAGGACCACGCACCGACGACGCGCTGATTACTGCTAAAGTTCGCCCTTGCCGTCATCGTCTCCTGCGGGGCGGCGACGAACTCGCTGGGGAAGGTCCCGGGTCGGGCGTTTTTGGTCTCGATGCCCACGTGTTCCGAAGTGGTCATCGCGGGCGCGACTCTCGGTGCGTTCACATCGCGAAGTTTAGTCCCGATCGTGCAGTAAGCGTCCAAGGACTTCCACTTCGGTCCGTAAACGACGTTTCGGCGAGTCACAGATGTCCGATGAGTACCGTCGGGACCGTCGCGCTATCGTTGAGCGACCGCGTCAGCGTCTCGACACGTGAAGGTATGTCGTGATCTAAACCTGTGTTGTGTTGTGCGGCTCGGCTGGCGCCCATTTTTGTAATGCTCCTCGAATTGAGCGACCTGTGGCTTCGACGCCAATAGTTTGCCTACTTGGAATGCATTTTCACGGGCTTAGGGCAGTCAATTCGCCTTGCCCGTTGTAGAATGAAAACTAGTGTCGTGTTGAAGAATTAAGTAGCGGGAGGTGTGCCCTTGTCGTACCGACTGGCCGTGGCCGGCATGTTCCACGAGACCAATACTTACGCCGTCCAGTGCACCGGTCCGACCACTTTCGAGCAGTTCGAGGTCAACATCGGCCAGAGCATTCTCGAACGCCACCGCGGGGTCCGCGATCAGTTGGGCGGCGTCCTTGACGGTGCCGACTACTACGGGTTTACCGTGGTGCCCGTGTACGACGCGCTGGCTAATCCATCGGGCACCATCGCCGCGGATGCGTATGAGAAATTGAAGCGCGAGCTGCTCGCCGCGCTTGCCGCCGAGCTGCCGGTCGACGCTGTAGCCCTCTCGGTGCACGGGGCTGGGACAGTCGACGGCACCGATGACCTCGAGGCCGACCTGGCGCGCGCCGTGCGGGAACTCGTCGGCCCGGAAGTGCGAATCGTCGCTGTGCTCGACCTGCACGGGAACATTAGCGACGAGATGGCCGATCTGTACGATCTGATGCTTGGGGTACACCTCTATCCGCACACCGACTTCTACGAGCGGGGCTTCGAGCTCATCGGTCTCTTGGCGCGGTTGCTGAACGGTGAAATCGAACCCGTTATCCACGTCGAGCACATTCCGATGCTGCTGCCCACATCGACAACTGACCCCGGCGCGCCGGCGGCAGCGATGAACGACGTGTGCGCGGCGATCGCGGAGATGCCGGGCATCCTAGACTGCACGGTCTTCCACGGGTTCCCCTACACCGACGTGCCCGGCGTCGGCATGACCGTCGTGTGCACGACCGACGGCAACGAAGCCGTGGCCCGGCTCTCGGCACAAAAGGTGGCGGCGTGGATCTGGCAACACCGGGAGGATTTCCGTCCCGAGACCCACTCTCCCGAGTTGGCCCTCAAGCTGGCGCTGCAAACGGAGGGCGGCCCAGTTGTGATCAATGACACGGCCGACAACTCCGGCGGCGGGGCGCCTGGCGATGGGACTCACGTCCTCAGGGCCTTCCTCGAGGCGGATCTTAACCATGCCGTGTTCGGGTCCATCTTCGACCCCAGCGTGGCCAACGCCGCCCATCGCGCAGGTGTCGGAGCGACAATTCAGGTGTCCCTTGGCGGCAAGCACGATGCGCTACACGGCGAGCCTCTCGAGATTACCGTCTACGTGAAGTGTCTCACTGACGGCAAGATCATTCTGACCTCCCCGATGGGCGCAGGACTGAAATTGGACATGGGCAGGTGTGCCCGGCTGGTGGTGGGCGGTCTCGACATCGTCGTAGCTTCCCATTCAGTCCAGACGATCGACCCGTCAATCTTCCTCCTGCACGGCATCGACGTGAAGACTTACCGGATCGTGGGACTCAAGTCCTCGCAGCACTTCCGCGCTGGTTTCCGCGACTTAGCGGCGGCGATCGTGACCGCCGACAGCCCCGGGCTCACCTCTCTGCGAGCGGAACTCTTCGAGCACACTCGCCTCGCTCGTCCGATGTGGCCGCTGGACCAGACGGCGATGTACGCCGACGGATGACGCCGTGCATGGGGCGGGTGTGGACGGTCGGTCGCCCGTGACGTACGCGGTCTCGACATCGTGGATTGTGGCAAGAACGAGTAGCCCAGACAGTTGATGCTGGCATATACCTGCTCCTGCAACGTGGCCAGCGGTTAAGTCCCCGGTTCCCTCAGTTTTTTGGGGAGGTAATCGACCCCGCGGGTCGACACCCGAACTATCTGCCTGCCAACGATTGAGATATTGGCTCCGTAGACTGCAGTCCAAACTGAGGGTCGAATTCGTATATGGAGATGCCCACGATTGCAGTGATGGCGGGAGGAGTCAGATGCTTCGCAGCGCTCACACTTCCTCTGTCTCGAATATTTTCAGGATGTTGCCCAAGTCGCAATTGAATTGTGCACGCGGCCCGATTAGTGCCATTGCCAGTAGTTAGGAGAATTCACTGGAGCGTGGCGTGCGATCGAGGTTGCCACGCGGCTCATATCACCGCGTTGAGGCGATGGCGATGCGGGTTCTCGACAAAGAGACCTTGATCGCTGGCTTCCGGTTGTCAAGATGCTCTTCAATTGCCAAAGGTGATGCGAGGGGGTCGGACGCGTACTGAATACTGTGTCGTCGAGCGCCTTGGCGACGTTAAGAACCCTCCGATGAGCGCCGTAACGATAGAAGGATTCGGGGCCGCCCAAATTTCGGTTCAAGATTACGGTCGGCTTCGCTCGTGCAGACCCCTCACTCGATGTTCATTCAAATGAGATGAATTCAAAAGGCGTGGACAAAGGGATACGGTGTACTGGTGATGACTTTCCGATTGCCCGAGGGAATGCGCACGCCAACCCTCGTAGTGGACCTCGACATTGTTCAACGGAATGTCAATCAAATGACTGAGATGTCGCGCACCCGTGGAATCCGTCTCCGTCCGCATGCCAAGACTCACAAGACTCTCGAACTTGCCCAGCTTCAGCTTCAGGGAGGTGCGTGCGGTCTCTCGGTTGCAACTATTGGTGAGGCAGAGTTCTTCTCTCAGGCCGGCTGTACCGACATTTTCATCGCCTATCCGCTCTGGGCCAATGAAAATGCGGGGGAACGCCTGCGGCACCTGGCCGACAACATTAAGTTAAGTGTCGGGGTTGACTCGTTAGAGGGTGCACAGCAATTGGCAAAGGCGATGGGTAGCGGTATCGACTCCATGGGGGTGCTCATCGAAATCGATAGCGGTCATCATCGAACCGGCGTCGAGCCTGCACTGGCAGGCGTCGTGGCTCACGCTGCGGATGCTGCGGGACTGGCGATTCGGGGCGTCTTTACGTTCCCGGGACATGGCTATGTTGTAAACGCGCGCGAGAGTGCAGCTCAGGACGAGGCACAGTCGCTCAGAGTGGCTGTCGGTGCACTCGATGAGATCGGATTGTGCGTTGAAGTGATCAGTGGTGGCTCTACTCCCACTGCGGCATTCACCCAACGGGGTATGGTGAACGAACTTCGTCCTGGATCGTACGTATTCAACGACGCAAATCAAGTCTCATTAGGTGTGTGCGATTTGGAGGATGTCGCTCTTGTTGCGGCAGCGACTGTTGTTAGCGCGCATGAGTCCAACCGATTCGTTCTCAATGTTGGCAGTAAAATCCTCGGAGCCGATTGTCCTCCTACGGTTGTTGGGTACGGTATCATCCCTGAATTTCCTAAAGCGACGATCATTTCTTTGTCCGAGCACCACGCCGTAGTTCACGTGCCGCGAGGCGAAAGCGTGCCGAAGTTGGGCTCCTTGGTGGCGGTCGTGCCCAATCATGTATGCAATTCCGTAAACCTTGCCGATGAACTTCTCGTTGTCAAAGAGGGAAGTTCTGTTGAGCGTTGGTGCGTAGCCGCGCGCAGCGTCAATAGCTATTGACGTTAAGGTTTGCCCAGACATTGCGCGATTCTCGCGGCCGGTCGCGCGTCAGAGCCTCTCATTTGGAGATCCGACTTCAAGAGCACTTCGATCGGAGGGCTCAAGAGGGGTTCGTCAAGATGGACATGATTCGTTGCCTAGAGCGGTTGTTCGCTTGAGAGGTTCATTGACGCGATCATGTGACCTACACTGATTTCGTGAGCGGACCACTTGAGGGACTTAAGGTAATCGAACTCGCCGGCATCGGCCCAGGACCCTACGCCTGCATGCTTCTTGCCGACCTCGGAGCCGATGTTTTGCGCCTTGAACGCGGTAGCGCCGGTGCCGAACCAACAACGACCTGGGAACTTTTGAATCGTTCGCGACCTTCGGTGGCTGTGGATTTGAAGAATGACGCGGGTCGCGAACTGGTGCTTGAGTTATCTGAGCAGGCCGATGTCTTAATTGAGGGTTTTCGCCCTGGCGTCACTGAGCGTCTGGGATTAGGACCAGACGCTATACGGGTCCGCAATCCGCGTCTCGTTTACGGGCGAATGACGGGATTCGGACAAGACGGACCACTCGCCCTACGAGCGGGTCACGATATCAATTACATTGCCGTATCGGGAGCGCTGTGGCCGCTTGGTCGAGTGGGAGACCGTCCTTTGCCTCCGATGAATTTGGTGGGCGACTTCGGGGGCGGTGCGCTCTTCTTGGTGTTTGGTGTGGTCGCTGCGGTGTTGTCGGCCCGTGCCACAGGTGAAGGTCAGGTAGTTGATGCTGCAATGGTTGACGGATCTGCGTCGATCATGACGCAGGCTCATTCATTTTTGAATGCGGGCCTCTGGCGCGAAGAGCGCGGTGTGAACTTTCTTGACACTGGCGCTCACTTCTATGAAGTCTACGAGACGAAAGACCTCAACTACGTTGCGGTCGGGGCGATCGAAGCAAAGTTTTACGATCAACTGCTTCGCGGACTTGGCCTCGAGGGCGAAGTACTTCCTGCTCAGATGGACCAGGAAAAGTGGCCAATGATGAAAAGGCGTTTCGAATTGATCTTCGTGACGAAGACCCGTGACGAGTGGACTGAAGTCTTTGGCGAGGTGGACGCGTGCGTGACGCCCGTGTTGTCACCGCGCGAAGCGGCGTACCATCCTTACAACACGAAGCGCAATGTCTTTGCGACTGAATCTGTGGTCCAGCCCCAGCCAGCCCCTCGATTCTCTAAGACACCGGGTTCAATTGGCCAGCCACCACAGACAGCTGGATCAGGTACCCGCGAAGGATTAGCCAATTGGGGAATCAGTGATGAACGCCAAGCGGCTTTGCGCGACGCAGGAGCCTTCGGTTAGATATTTCCAACAGGGCTGGCCAGCGCTCGGGTGTTTTCCGAGATTTTCTGAATGGCGCCTGCGAAGACCTTTCGAGGTCGTCCATGCTGTCGACCGAACACCGCACTATCTCGCTGAGGGTTTATCCCGCAGAAATAGCACGCATGCACTGGCCACCGAGGTGAGGCCGCGTAGTTTCACCGCGGTGACCGTGCCGATCGAACCCCAATTCTCCCACGCACAAGCCTGCGCCACCTGCGCCACCATTAGTCAGGTCGTCTGTTTCGTCGCAGAACTCAAAGATGATGCCGTGTTGCCAATAAACGTCTTTGGCGCCGAACACGATCCGACTGCCATTAGTCACGGGCTCGCTGGGGTGAAAGCCCATGCCCTTGCGTGGATAGGTTCCAAGAGTGTGTTCCACCCCGACCCCGCTTGGTCTACAGGTGGCTCCAAACGGCCAGCGCGTCACAGTTCGAGGTCCGTTCGCTTTAGTCCCGAGACGTGGCCCACGTCCGACGCTGGGATCTTCGCCAGCGATACGCGCGCTATGGGCGCTGAACGTTCGGACGTGCATGGGCCGCACCAGAGGCTTTCAAGCCAAGGCCCTTGGGCGGGAGTGAAGGTGGTCATTCGCATCGAGGTCGAACATCTGCCCAAGCCCTCGGTCTGTACAGAGTGGACGTTTTAGATAGTGGAGTAACCACGCCGCTCTTCGTGCTGCGCGACCCACTCGTGAATCCTTCATCGCCAACTTCGTCTCGAAGGAACTAACTTCGAGGGACGTCCTTCCAGGGGACGTCCTTGTCGTTACGGGGCTCGCCAGCCAAGCCGAGGACACGTTCGCCAATGATATTGCGCATGACTTCGCTGGTACCGCCCTCAATAGAATTCGCCCGCATGCGGATGAAGACCTTGCGCAAATCGCTGCCACTCGCGGCCTCACTGGGGCGAACCTGGGGAAAGTTCGATTCGTAGAGCATGCCCTCGGCGCCGAGCAGATTCACGCAGAGTTCGCTCGTGCGCTGATTCTCCTCTGCGAAGGCTAGTTTCGCCACGGCTCCCTCTGGCCCGGGCGTTCCGGCCCCGCGCAAATCGCTGGCTCGCCAGTTCGACAGTCGTCCGACTTCATTACGAACCCAGGCCTGTAAAAGTTCGCTACGGACTGCCATCGCGTGCGCGTCCGTACGAGCGGACCAACGATGCTGCCAAATCTTTAGCGCCTCGCCGATTAGGCCCGAGCCACGCGGGGGCACAGTGCCCCCAATCGACACACGCTCGTTCATCAGTGTCGTAATCGATACGCTCCACCCTTCGCCCACACCGCCAAGACGTCGATTATCGGGAATGCGAACATCACTAAAGAAGCACTCGTTGAACTCTGCCTCGCCAGTAGCCTGGAACAGCGGGCGTATCTCAATGCCTGGTGCGTGCATGTCAACGAGGAACGCCGTAATACCCTTGTGTTTCACGACGTCGGGGTTAGTTCGCGCAAGAATGAGCCCAAAAGCCGCAACGTGGGCCAGTGTTGTCCACACCTTCTGTCCCGATATCATCCACTCGTCGCCGTCGAGCACCGCACGCGTACTCAGTCCCGCAAGGTCCGAGCCGGACCCAGGTTCCGAGAAAAGTTGACACCAGATTTCTTCTCCGGTGAAGAGAGGGCGTAAGAAGCGTCGTTTCTGTTCGTCAGTGCCGTGAGTCACGAGGGTTGGAGCGATCATTCCGTGGCCAATGATATTTTGCCCGGCGGCCGAGGGAGCGTTAACCTCTGCCATACGTCGCAACACATGCAATTGATCAGCGGGAATGCCGCCGAGTCCACCTTCACCCAGAGGAAAGTGGACCCAGGCGAGACCTCGATCAAACTGGGCGCCGAGGAACGTCATTGGCTCAGTAGTTGCGGGTGGAAAAGCAGCCACCAAGCCGTCAATTAGTACATTGATTTCTGTCGTGCTGGTCGTCACATTTTTATCATAATGACACTTGGTGAGTGTCGGCCAGTTTGGAGCCTGTCCTCATGTTGTTCACATGTTCACCATTCTCGGACTGGAAGCACCGCCAGTTGGCGTGCTTGACGGTTTGCGGTGTGGCCGTTTTCGACCAGCGGGCGTGGCTGTCTTGGGCCAGCGTTTACAACTCAGCCTCAAGTTCCGCAGAGAACCTACGATCGATTCGGTGAGACTCATAAGGTCTGATACAGGGTGCTGCGTTGGTACAGGGGTCTCTGAAGTGGTGCGACAAGTTCTCGCAGCATCTCGACGTCCATCTTCTGACCATGAACTGCTCCGGCGGCACGCGAAATATTCTCGTCCATCAAGGTCCCACCGAGATCATTGGCCCCGGCTTCGAGAATCCGCCGCGATCCAGCAACTCCCATTTTCACCCAACTGACCTGGATGTTGTCAATCAGGGTGGCGTAGTGGAGACGGGCCACCGCGTGAACTAGTACTGCCTCACGAAAAGTCGGTCCGCGACGCGAGCGGCCTTTCAAGAAGATCGGTGTCGCCATGTGTACGAAGGGCAACGGCACGAATTCCGTGAATCCACCAGTTTCCTTCTGCAGTTCCCGAGTGCGCAATAGGTGCGTCGCCCAGCCGTCGATTCCCTCGATGGCGCCGAACATGATTGTGATGTTGGAACGAAGTCCGACGCTGTGGGCGGTCCGGTGAACCTCAAGCCACTGCTCTGAGTCGAGCTTGTCTGGGCAGAGCACTGCGCGAACGGTGTCATCCAGGATTTCGGCGGCGGTGCCGGGCAAGGTGTTCAGCCCCGCATCTCTCAGGCGAGTGAGATACGTCGTGAGGTCTTGGCCGGAGCGGCGGGCTCCTTCGAAGACCTCGAGTGCGCTGAAGGCGTGAACGTGAATGTCGGGTGAACCAGCTCGCACGGCTGCTATCACGTCGACGTAGTAGTCGCCATCGAACTTCGGATGGATGCCACCCTGTAAGCAGACCTCCGTGGCGCCGAGTGCCTCTGCCTCGCGCACACGCTCACTGATCTCGTCGAGCGTGAGCAGGTAGGGGTCACCACGCAGATTGAGAGAAAGCGGACCTTTCGAGAAAGCGCAGAAGCGGCACTTGAAGGTGCAGACGTTGGTGTAGTTGATGTTGCGGTTGGCTACGTAGGTGACGGCGTCGCCCACGAGTTCCTGGCGCACGCTGTTGGCGAGGTCGGCCACGGCGTTGAAGTCCGCGTCGCGGGCCCGGAATAGCGTCATGAGTTCCTCGCGGCTGAACTCGTCGCCGGGAATATATTTGGCCAGAATCGACGAGACCGCACTGGTGCGAGAGAGTGATCTCGGCCGTTCGGGCGGAGTTACGGCAGAACCCGAGAACCATCCGTCGTTGCGCGCCAGGAAGGATGCGTCGGCGTGGGCCAGTACCGCGGGCCGCACATTCTCGTCGAGGAACTCTAGAGTGTCGCCAACGTAGTGCGGATAGACCGCTAGACGTGCCGCGAGCATCATGCCGCACCCATCGCACTCTCGGGCGAGCACGCCTAGCGCCGGCCAGGTCCGCACGGTATTGGCGTGATCAGTCGTTACCGGCGAAACACCGCCGAAGTCGTCAATGCCAAAGGCCAGGAGTCCGGCGGGTTCGTCGCTCAGGTTCGGCGGGGCTTGGAGGTGGATGGTGTCGGGCAGCACCAGTCGCGCGGCCGCAATGGTCCAATGGAACTCCTCGTCCGACGGCGCAGGCCTGCTGGCCATGGCGGTGCCGGGCTCGGGCAGGAAGTTCTGAATGATGACACCTTGCACCTGACCGAACTCTTCGTGCGAGGCACGAACTGCCTCAAGGGCGACAAGTCGGTCCTTGCGACTTTCGCCGATTCCCACGAGTAGGCCCGTGGTGAACGGAATCTTCAGTTCACCGGCAAAGCGCAGCGTGTCGAGGCGGCGCTGGGGATCCTTGTCCGGGGCTAGTCGGTGTGCGGGCAGTTCCGCCAACGATTCGAGCATCATGTCCTGGGACGTTGACACCAGGCGAAGCTGCTCGAGCTCATGGCGATAGAGTGCGCCAGCGTTGATGTGCGGCAAGAGACCGGTCGACTCGAGGACCATCTGCGCGGCATTTGCGACGTAGTCAACCGTTGATTGGTACCCGCGCGCCGCCAACCAACGCGCCGCATCATCGTAGCGAAGTTCGGGGCGTTCGCCGAGCGTGAAGTGGGCCTCGGTGCAGCCCGTCGCCAATCCCTCTCGCGCCACGGAGATGACCTCGTCGAGGTTCATGTACGGAGCGGCCACGTGAGCCGGAGACTGGGCGAAGGCGCAGTAGCCACATCGGTCTCGACAAAGTTTGGTAAGCGGAATTATGACTCTGGGTGAGTACGTTGCCACATAACCGTGAGTCGCGCGAGCCTTTGAAAATGCTCGCGCGGCCAATTCGTCCGACGATGAGTGTAATAGGTCCGACATCGTTCCAGAAGACTCGAGCTTCGTCATTCTGTCATCCTAAGTCGCCGACCAATCGCGACACCGGACATCTACCACACGCCCTTGTGCACTCACGACGAGTTAACCAGGCGAGCGTCGTCATGGTCCGAATCCCATGGCAGATGTTCCGTAGGAAGCATCAGCACGCAGACGCTGGGCGTCCAACTCGTGAGAGCTATTGAACGGTGCGTGAGCCCGCTACACGTAGGAGGCTCAGATCTGCATAGCGCTACTCATTGCAACGTGGTTCTTGTTGCGAGCTGCGCAGGAGACCTTGCCCTGCAGCAGCTGGGGGTGTCTTTCTTGGCACGTTTGATGTTGAGCTGATTATTGGGGCAAGTCTGGGGATGCCAGGCGAGCAGTCCCGCAACGATGTGTTGGCACTGGACATCTTCGATGGCGCCATCGAAGATACAGTTTTGTCAAGCCCATCTTGTGCAGGTGAGGGCATTCCAACCCCTCACCCTTTGCATGCCATGCCGCCCCGTTGGTTTCAGTGGCGTTCACTGAAGTTCAAGAAGTCCTATTCTGTAAGGTCTTTCGTTCATGGGCGTTCATCGCAGATCACGGCAGTTCAGAATATTTGCTGACGGAAACGCTGACATTTTCAATGTCGTTGATCGCCAGTGGCTGACAACATCTCACGGAGACAATACATCGTGCGAGTTCACATCCTGGGGCTGACATACACAATCTAACCGGAGGCTGGCGACTTGGGAGTGTTTCCAGAATGCCCGGGGGTATCTCTCAGCGTCCAGATTTGCTGGTCGGGCCAAGTGGAACGTCCGTGAAGGTCGCGCTGAAGTCCCCTCACGGTTGAATCACTCAGCGTCAGCGAATCACGTAATCATCCGGGTAAACCATGGCCCTCAAAGTATCGTGCAGTCGATCGGCCGTTGGCAGGACAAGAAGCAGTTGGTTCTTGCGGAGACGCAGGTCAACCGACCACTTTGTCCAATCGCTAATCTCGTGGCCCTGGTCGTGAGCGTTTCTCGTTGTAAGAACAAAGGCGAAGGGGGCTAGGCACAAGATGAAGGTCTCGCTGAAGAGCGGCTGCAATGACTGAGGTGGGGTCGGCAAGAGTCGGCCGTCTCTGTCAAGGCTTGTTTCGACGGTCAGCATCCCTTGATTTAGGTATTTCCAGTTAGCGTTGTAAACGCTCAGATAGAGATGAAGTGGAGCGATGTCGAGCCCTGTTGAACGGCGCTTCTGGCCGTCCGACGGATCAGGACCAATCAATTCGGACAGTGTTGAGTGGGTAGTGAAGAGGTCTTTTGTCGACTGAACAGCGAGGAACATGCCAAGAACTTGCCGTGCGAATCGAGCAGGTTGGACGTCGTATGGTAACCGTATTTCGAATGGTTCGGTACCCCGCAGGGGATCAACGTGAGTTAGTCTCGCAATTGATCTCGCGCGTTCCTCGAACAAACGGAACCATCGGCGATATTCTTTGACATATCCCCACTTGCTTGCCCGGTGATTGCATGTGGGGTCGAGCGTACTCACGACGTGACCCTCATTCCAGGCGGCAACTTCTTGCACTACAGCATCGAGTTTGAATGGATTAACCACTCGACCTACCGGTGAATCGTTGTTGGAGCTGCGCGGAGGGATGTGTTCGGCCGTCAATTGACCGGGCACCCCGCAATGGCGGCACCAGTCGAAGGCTTCGCCATTGGTACCGACTTCCACTCCGAAACTCATTCAACAAATCTACGAGACGGGACCAGGAAGATGCACGTTCGTAGCGCAGTTCGAGCGGTGTAGGCGAGAATTGGAATCTTTACCCAGTGATTCTGCGCGGACATTATGGACGTGATGTTCTTGCGTCAATGTGAACCAAAATGTCGGCAGCAGGCCCGACTCTAGAATCATGATCCGCAAACAGATTTTTGGGGACGCAGAGCCCATCATCGAGTCAAGAACGGTCAATCGGCGACCGTGCGGCGGTATGAGTACTTACATTGCCGTGGCCGGGACTATGCGGTCGAAGAAGTGAATCGGTGTGAACGCCTTATTTCGTAATGTCAAAGGTCTTGCGTGCGTCGCTCGCTGCCGACCCGCCGAGTTCGCTCAAGTTGGAACGTATCTCATCCTTCACCTGATCTGGGGAAGTCTGCAGAGCTACCCACTCGCTGTCGGACCAGATACCTGTGGGGGCGAGTGAGCGTAGGCCGTCAATCATCGCGCGCACGTCTTCAAGCGTGTAATCATATCTTTTCGCGCTTCGCTCTTGTAACAGTGCAGGAAGACCCTTGATTGCGACCGGTGCTTTTGCATCGCTGAAGTCGTCGATAATTCCGAGAAGCATGTCGATTGGAGGCCGCGGCCTCTTGACCCCGTTCTTCTCGAGTTCGTCTACGAACGTCTTCGATTGGAGCGGTGTGTGCTTCGTTTTGAATAGAGTCTCCAGCACTGCAGGGTT
>Ga0182014_10001764_pt1 | contig 28255 bp, 27 predicted proteins | sample 612S2DmetaG_FD_120489 | JGI IMG/M metagenome (GOLD analysis project Ga0182014, IMG submission 120489) | Permafrost microbial communities from Stordalen Mire, Sweden - 612S2D metaG | ecosystem: Environmental > Terrestrial > Soil > Wetlands > Permafrost | place: Sweden: Stordalen | collected... | reverse complement strand
GTGGGGCGCTTGGCCGACCGGCCACCTGTTCTCGTTGAAAGCCGCCCAGTGCGCGTGTCCCAACAGATGAATGTGGAACGCGTGCCGCAACGCCTCGGTGTATCCCATCGCATCGGAGGCGGCGTTGACCGAATCCTTGATCAGCAACGACGCCATCGTCGGCCGCTCGGCGACGCGGCGGGCGAATTCCAAGGTCTTGGCTTCCAACTCGTCAAGCGGGAAAACCTTGGACACCATGCCCAGCCGGTAGGCCTCGTCGGCGTCCACCGCATCGCCCGTCAACAACAGTTCTTTGGCCTTACGCGGACCGAATTCCCAAGGGTGAGCATAATATTCGACGCCCGGCATCCCCAACCGGACCGCGACGACGTCGCTGAACTTAGCATTGTCGGCCGCGACGATCAGATCGCATGCCCAGATCAGCATCAGCCCCGCCGAGATCGCGTTTCCCTGAACCTGGGCGATAGTGATCTTGCGTAGATCGCGCCAGCGGCAGGTGTTTTCGAAGAAGTAGTGCCACTCCTGGTGGTACAACTTTTCCATGATCGGCTCGTAGGTGGCGCCGCGCGAGCGAAAGCTCGGATGCTGCCCCGGTCCGGGTTCGCGCTCCGCCAATGCCTGCTCCGAGCCCAAGTCGTGACCGGCGGAGAAGTTCTTGCCACGCGCGGCCAGAATCACCACGCGGACCGTGTCGTCAGCCTCGGCGCGGCCGAACGCCTCGTCGAGCTGAACCAGCAGGCCGCGATTCTGCGCGTTGTGGGCATCGGGCCGGTTGAGCCAAATCCGGGCGATGCGACCCTCGTCGAGAGTTTCGTAGGCCACCAACTCGTTCGCGTTGGCGGTGGCCGCCTCGGCGCCGGCTCGGTCGGAGACTGTCATTCCGCACACCTCGCTATTTTCGGGCGCGCTGCGTCTCAGGCCCGGCTGCTTTGCAGAATACGGCCAGCACCGAGCACAGCCGCCGCTGGGTTGATCGGCTGTCGAGGCAGGCCAAACGGTATGGCTGCGGGCAAATGCCCGCGTCGCATAGAGTTATGTCATGCCTTCCAAAACTGACCCTGCCGAAATCGGCGACGTGGAGCCCTTGGCCGACAGCACCGCGAGCCAGGCCAGGCGGGTCGTCGCCGCCTATGCGAACGACGCCGACGAGTGCCGCGTGTTCCTGTCCATGCTCGGTATTGGACCCGCGAAACTCGACACATAGATGGTTCCCAGGGGAGGCCAGAACCCGAAGACTGCACGCTTCGGGGATTCGGACTTCGTGGTGGTAGCCAACCGGCTGCCCGTCGATCTGGAGCGGCTTCCCGACGGGACGACATCGTTTAAACGCAGCCCCGGCGGGTTGGTCACAGCCCTGGAGCCGCTGCTGCGCCGCCGGCGCGGGGCGTGGGTCGGCTGGCCGGGCGTGGTCGACGATGACGTCGACGTCGACGCTGAGCCCATCGTCCAGGAAGACCTGCGACTGATTCCGGTGCGATTGAGCGCCGACGATGTCGCCGAGTACTACGAGGGTTTCTCCAACGCCACGCTGTGGCCGCTGTACCACGACGTCATCGTCAAACCGATCTACCACCGCGATTGGTGGGAGCGCTACGTCAAAGTCAATCGCCGCTTCGCCGAGGCCACGTCACGCACCGTCGCGCACGGCGGGACCGTCTGGGTGCAGGACTACCAACTGCAATTGGTACCGAACATGCTGCGTGCGTTGCGGCCCGACGTCACTATCGGTTTCTTTTTGCACATCCCGTTCCCGCCGGTGGAGCTGTTCATGCAGATCCCTTGGCGCAGCGAGATCATCGAAGGCCTGCTCGGTGCCGACCTGGTGGGATTCCATCTGCCTGGCGGCGCGCAGAATTTCCTGATCCTGTCCCGACGGCTGCTCGGCGCCAATACCTCTCGGGGATCGGTCGGCGTTCGCTCGCGGTTCGGTGAAGTCGAGCTCGAGGAACGCAACGTTCGGGTTGGCGCTTTTCCCATCTCGATCGACTCCGGGGCACTCGACCACACTGCCCGCGGCCGCAAGATCAGGCGCCGCGCCCAGGAGATCCGGGCCGAGGTGGGCGACCCCCGCAAGGTCCTGCTCGGCGTCGACCGGCTCGACTACACCAAGGGCATCGATGTGCGGCTTCACGCGTTTTCCGAACTGCTCGCCGAGGGACGTGTCAAACGCGACGACACCGTGCTGATCCAGCTGGCAACACCGAGCCGCGAACGCGTCGAGAGTTATCAGATCCTGCGCCACGACATCGAGCGCGAAGTCGGCCATATCAATGGCGAATACGGCGAGGTCGGCCATCCGGTGGTGCACTACTTGCACCGTCCCGTTCCCCGCGACGAACTCATCGCGTTCTTCGTGGCCAGCGACGTTATGCTGGTCACCCCGCTGCGGGACGGAATGAACCTGGTGGCCAAGGAGTACGTGGCCTGCCGCAGCGATCTTGGCGGCGCGCTCGTCCTCAGCGAATTCACTGGGGCGGCGGCCGAACTCCGGCAGGCCTATCTGGTCAATCCGCATGACCTGGAAGGCGTCAAGGACGCCATCGAGGCGGCACTGAATCAGCCGGCCGATGAGGGGCGACGCCGGATGCGGGCACTGCGCCGGCAGGTCCTGGCCCATGACGTGGATCGCTGGGCGCGGTCGTTTCTCGACGCACTCGCCGATGCGCGTCCAAGCGACGCTAAGTAGCGTAAGAAGCGAAGGGGGTGCACGACTTGAATCTCAGTCGTGGGCTGGCCGTCGGTGCCGGCATCTTCTCGGCCGTTGCAATCGGAATTGCCCTGAATTCGGGTGACCCGGCGAGTGCGGTCGGGCCGCCGCCGGACGGCAACTACGCGTTCAACCAGGCTGGCGTCTCGGGGGCGACCTGGACGATAACGGCGCTATGCGATCAAGTAAACGGCAGCCGCTACTACAAGGACTATTCCAATCCGGATATTCAGGCAGACTTCTGCGCTCTGAACATCGTCAGCGCGACTGCAGAACAAATCAGCCGTGCGGACAGGCTGCAGAACTACGGCGGAAGAGCCCGGCTGGTGAGCGGACTCTGGACCTTCCAGGCGACCGTGGCCGACGGCGTTTCCTGCCCAGACGGCAGCACCGCGCCGTCCACCGAAACCTACGCATTCGACGACGGCTCGCTTGCCGGCACGCACACCACTGTGCACGGCGCCGAATGCGGCCTGGAGCCAGCGATGACCAAGCAACCCTTCTCACTGCAGCTGGTCGGTCCCCCGCCCACTCCAATTCAGCGTTACCCGTTGCAGTGCAACAACGTTGCGTTTTGCTCCTGAGCCTTGCGCTCCTGGATGCCCGAGTCGCTTAGATCGGCGTGATGTAGTTGATCAGCCAATTGTCGCCGATCTTCTTGAAGTCCACCCGCAACCGGCTGCCGTCGTAGAGCGGCTGTCGCGACTTGTCGGTCACGGTGCGGTTCAAATAGACCATCACTGACGCCGAATTCCGTTTGGCGGACATGACTCCCACCCCGACGACATTGGCCTGGACGACCACCTCGCGCTTCTTCGCCTCCGGAATGATCTGCGTGTTGGCGCTCTTCTGGAACTCCTGGCGATACTCGGGCGTCAGGAATGGATACGCGTCGGCGAGGCTGCGCTCAACGGTCTGGTAGTCGTAGCCGAAAACCTCGGGTATTTCTTTGGCCGCCAGCGCGGGCAACGCCGTCCGCGCTTGCTCCTCGCCGCGCGTCTGCACTCGTTCCCAGTAGAACCAGCCACCCGCCGCCGACAACCCGACAATTGCTGCGACCGATAGGCAACCCGCGACGGCGATCAGCCACCACCGCCACCGCATCAGTTCCCCCCGTCGGGATATTTCAGGTCGTAGCCGGTCATCCGTCCCTGCTCGTCCTCGTGCACGATGAGCCGTAGCCGGTAGGGCATGGAAGGTTTGTTGACTCCGTCAATGTCGGCCACCGTGACGCGGACCGACACCAGCACTGATGCGTTGTCGGTGATGGCGTCGATGCCTTCCAGCGCAGCGCCGTTGATGACGGCTTCCGATGTCGCGTTGGTAGAACGGAACAAGGCTTTGAGGTTCTCGATGTTGTTGTTGGCGCCGAGCATGCCGCGCAGCGGGCCACTGGTGCTGTTATAGAGCCGATTCACGCTTTCGTCGATGGTGTCCTGTTTGTAGCTGAACATGTTGACCACCGTCTGCGTTGCGGTGTCGACAAAGCGCTGGTCGCGGGCTTGATCGGCCTCAGCGTGCCGCTGCTGAAGGACCAGGAAGGCGAGGCAGGCCACCAGCCCACCGATCGCCGATAACGCGGCGGCAAACCAGATCCAGCCGACCAGGACCCGGCGCGCCGGCCGCCGCGGCGGCGGCTTGACGGACTTCAGGATCTTGCCCGCCTTCGCCGGCTGCTTCAACTGGGCCGCAACCTCTACCCGAACAGTGCCGGCCTCGGTCGACTCGCTCGCCGGGCCCGCCGCACGCGATGCTCGCCGACGGACGCGTTGAGTCGTCGTTTGGTCGTCGACCACTACATCGGCCTTGGATCAAGCATCAGGTCCACCCAATTTTCGGCGCTGGAAACGCCTCCGGTGCCGGGCGCGAAAATACCAGTACCCCCTGCCGGGTCCGCGAATGCACCAGTGTTCTGGTCATAGGTGGTGTACGCCGGGCCACCGGCTTGCGGCTGCGGGCCGGGGGCCGGGGCGGCTTCCGGCGCTGGCCCGGGCACGGGTCCGGTCCCTTCCGGCGGTGGCGGCGGGAGGTACTTCGGATACGGAACCTGCGGCGGAACCGGTGGGACGCCCGGCGGCTGCCATGACGTGAACGGCGGTGGTGGCCCGTTGTCGTTGGGCGGCGGCGGATCGAACGCAGGCTGACGCGGAACCGGCCCGGGCCCTGGCGCCACACCTGGAGGCGGCGGCCCAACTATCGGAACGCCCGGATCGGGATCAGCGCCCGGCGGAATGTAAGGAAACTTGTTGGGCGGCAGTACGTTAAGCCCATTTGTTACCGGCGCATCGTACGGGACCGGCGGGCCGCGCCAGGGGCTGCGGCCAACGGGGACATAGCCCTTCGGGTCACGACAGAGCTGAATCGTCGGCGCTCGTTTGCCAGGGAACTCCTGGCACGGATAGTTACGTGCGCCGCGCACGGTGCCCGGATCGTTCTGGGCGGTCTTGCAGTACAGGTCCTTTGGCAGCTCGCGCAGCGTCTCGTCGGCCGGGGTGCGAATCAAAGGCGGAGGCACGAAGCCGACAGCGCACGGCGGCGGGTCGTTCAGGTCCAGCTTGAAGTCCAGCTTGGCGCCTTCGTCCTGCGGCTCGCCGCCTGCGGCCGTAACGATCGCGGCAAACAGCGCCGGCAAGACCACCAGGAGCTGCTCTATCGACTTGTTGTAGATGACACCCACCCGGCCCAGGTTGGCCAGGCTGGCAGCCAGCGCCGGAAAGGACGGCCGGATACCGGAGAACGCGGTGTTGGCCTCGTCGGCCGCACCGGGGGCGATGTCCAAGGTTGTGCGCAGCTGCGGGTCGGCCTGCCGCACCTCAGAAGTGAACCGCGCCAACCCATCGGACAACGACTTGATGTCAGCGCCGGCGCGAATCTGGGATTGCAGTAGCGGCCCCGCCTGATCGATCAACTGCGAGACTTGGGGATAGTTGGCGTTGGCCTCGTCGACCAACAACCGCGCGGATTCGATCAGCCGGGCTAGCTCCGGACCGGACCCGTTGGCCGCGACGAAGGTCTCATGGAGCAGCTCGCGCAACCGGGTGTCACCGAGGCTGTTGACCAGATTCTCGGCCCGCTTCAACAAGCCGGCGACGTCCTGGCCGATCCGGGTGTTCTCTCGTTCGATCCGGAATCCGTTGCGCAACTTGGCCGGCGACGGAGTGGCCGGTGGGACCAGGTCGATGTACTGCTCACCGATGGCCGACACACTCTTCACGGTGGCGGTGACGTTCGACGGAATGGGAGTGCCGCTGTTGAGCCGCATTTCGGCGGTGACCCCATTGGGGTTCAGACCCACCGACTCCACCCGGCCGACCGCGACACCGCGGTAGGTCACGTTAGCGTTCTTGTACAGGCCGCCGCCGGCGACGAAGTCCGCACTCACGCCGTAGGTCCCGATACCCAGCGCGGCGGGTACCCGCAGATAGTAGATCCCCATCACAGTCAGGGTGATGACGGTGATCAACGCGAAGATGCCGAGCTGGATCTTGGTCAGTCTGTCTATCATCTGCCCGGCCCCCTCAGTGCCCCTCTGAACCCGAAGCAGTGCCGGGCGGAATCTTGAACGGATCGGCCGCCTGTCCGGACAGGTTGGCCATTTCGCCGGTCAAGAAATCGGGCGGTTTGAGGATCTCGGCCATGTGAACCATGTTCGGATCGAAGTACGACGTGGTGAATAGCGTCTCACCAAACCGGCGCAAGGTGAGGTCGAAGGTGGTGAACACGTTGAGGTAGTCGCCGCGCACGGCCTGCTTGATGCCGAAGTTGGGGAACGGGAACGTCGGCAAGGACTGCAGCGAGGTGACAAAATTCTTTCGGTTGTCGTTGAGGGCCTTCACGACTGAATAGAGGCCTTTGAGATCCTCAGCGAAGTCCAACTTGGTTTTTGACAGCACTCGCGAGGTCACCGTGGCCAGCTTCTTGAGTGCGGCGAACGCGTCGACGATGTGGTCCCGATTCTTGTTGAGCACGCGTATCGCTTCCGGCAGCGTGTCGAGTGCGCGGCCCAGGTTGTCCTTGTCGTTCGCCAGGATCGCAGAGAACCGATTTAATCCGTCGACCGCGCTGATGATGTCATTGACCTGCCGGTTGAGGCCGGCAGTCAACTCCGCCAGCCTGGGAACCAAGTCGACGAACTGGTCTTGCCGGCCCGCGACGGCCTGGTACGTCTCGTCGGTGATCTCCTGCAACGCACCGACATTTCCTTTATTGACCACCACACCAAGCGCCGAGAACACCTCTTCGGTGGTGGGGCGGCGGCCGGTGTTGGACTCCGCAATTATCGACCCGTCGGCCAGCCTGCCGGCCGCCGGCTTGTCCTTCGGGCCGGCCAGGTCGATGTGTAACGAGCCCAGCAGTGACGTCTGGGCAACCGCGGCCGTCGCGTTGGCCGGCAGCACGACATTCTTGTCGAGCGCCAACTTTACCGCAGCATAAAAAGATCCGTCAGAGCGCTGCTCGGCTTGAATTCCCGAGACGCTGCCCACGGTGACGTCGTCGATCATGACCGGCGAGTTCTGCGGCAGCGTGGCGACATCGGCCATTTCGACGGTGACTTGGTACCCGCCACCGCCGTGACCGGCAGTTCCGGGCAACGGCAGCGAGTTCAGCCCGCTGAACTGACAACCGGCCAGCAGCATGCCACCTGCTGCTAACGCACTGCTGCGCAACCAGATTGGCTTCATCCGCCACCTCCCTGCGCGGCTGGCGGCGGCGGGGGCCCCGGCGCGGGGCCGAACGCGGAGCCCGGCGCAGGACCGGTGCCGGTCGGTGGCGGCCCCGGAAGTTGGCCCGTTTGGGGGGCCGTCGGGACAAGCAGCGCCTGCAGATCCGCTGGATTCTGGGCGGCCGGCGACGATGGGGCACCTTTCGCCGGGATCCAGGTCAGCTGCGGAATCGGCGTCTCCGACTTGGCTTGGGTGGCTGGAGTGTCGTAGATGATCTGACCCTTGTACGCGGTGATCGTGTTGAGCGGGTGAAACATGATCGGCGGATAGTTGGCGGACAGCCTGCGCAGCACCGGACCCAGTCGCTCGCGACAGAGCTCGGCGCGCTTGAAGTAGTCGGGCGCACTTGGCCCGGCAGCAGTTTCAAAGGAGCCACCGCAGATGAATTGCACGGGGTTGGCGAATTCGGGTATCGACAACAGGCCGTTCAACGTGCCCTGCGCCGGGTCATAGATGTTGTAGAAGTTGGCGATGCCGGGGCCGGCCACGTGCAATACCTGCTCAATATTGTCGCTCTGGTCACTCAACGTCTGGGCGAAGTCATTGAGCTTGCCGACCGTATCGATCAGCGTCGAGTTGTTTTCATGCAGAAACCCCCGGACATCCGAGAGTGCTTTGTTGAGCGTGCCCAGGGTGTTGTCGAGATGATGCGAACTGTCTGCAAGCACCTGCGACACCGACGCGACGTTGCCCGCGAACTGCACAATCTGCTCGTTACTCGCCGACAGCGCGTTGACCAGCACCTGCAGGTTCTTGACTGTGCCGAAGATGTCGCTGCGTGAATCCCCCAGCCGCCCAGCGACTTGCGAGAGCTCCTGCAACGCGTTGTGGAACGACTCGCCCTTGCCGTCGAGCGTGTTCGCGGCCTGGTTGATCGCCGCGCCCAATGGCCCCTGCATCGATCCGGACGCCGGTCCGAGCTCCACGGCCAGCTGGGTCAGGGCTTGCTTCACCTCGTCCCATTCCACCGGCACCGCGGTGCGGGCCAGATCGATGCTGCCATCCTGGGGTAGCACCGCACCGCCGGTATATGCCGGGGTGAGCTGAATGAAGCGAGCCGACACCAGGTTCGGCGACATGATTACGGCTTTCGCGTCCTTGGGGACTTTTACGTCCCCGGAGACCGACATGGTGATCTTGACGTCGGAAGCCCGCGGTTCGATCGAGTCGATCGAGCCCACCGGAACTCCGAGGATGCGGACCTGATCTCCGGGGTAGATACCTACAGCAGATGCGAAGTACCCGACGATCTTTCGCCCGCCGCCAGCGGCGGAGAACAGCACATAGGCGCCGCCTATCAGCACCGCGACCAGCGCGGCGATGGTGATGTTACGCAGCCCGCGGCTGCCGGAAGCCCGCTCTATCATGGGGACTTCGGCCTAATGGTCCAGCGTTCCTGGATCAGCCCGCGCAGGTAGTCGGCGAAGCTGGCCGGCATCTTGCCCGGCTGGTAGACGAAGTCGAACATCGTCGCCAGCAGCGGCGCCGGTATCACGCCGTAGACGTTGACGTTGAATCCGGGTCCGGAACCAACCACCTCGCCCAACTCGGTCGCGTAGCCCGGCAGCCGTTTGAGGGCCTCGGTGATGTAATCGCGCCGCTCGTTGAGGTCGTCCAGCACCAGATTCAGCTTGCTCAGTGCGGGACCGAACTCCTTGCGGTTATCGGCCACGAAGCCGGAAATCTGCGTTGCAACATCACTGATCCCCGCGATCAACTGACTCAGCGCGGCACGCCGCTCGTCGAGCGCGGCGAACAAATCGTTACCGTCGTCGACCAGCTTGTTGACCTGGTCGGCGCGCTGCGACAACACGGACGTCACCGACTTTGCGTGCGCCAGCAGGCCCTGCAGCGCCTCGTCTCGGCGGTTCAAAGTACGGGACAGCGATGTCACTCCATCGAGTGCGCCGCGCAACTCGGGGGCTGCGTCTTGCAGCGTGTCGGTGAGAACGTTCAGGGCCCGCTCGAGCTGCGGCTTGTTCAGGTTGTTCGCGTCTTGACCCAGATCCTCGAGCGCGCCCGCCAGCGTGTAGGGCGTGGTGGTCCGGCTCAGCGGAATGGTGGTTCCCTTGCCCCTTCCAGCGGGGCTAACCGCGATGGAGCGCTCGCCGAGGATGGTGCCGGTGCGGATGGCGGCCAGCGACTGATCACCGACAGCAACATGGCGGTCCACGGTGAAAGTCACCTTCGCGCTGTCGCCGGCCAGACCGACGGACTGCACTTGACCGACCTTGAAGCCCGACACGTAGACGGCGTTGCCGGGCGAGATGCCGCCCGCGTCGGTGAAGTAGGCGTCGTACGGCTTGCCCTGCGGCCAGAACGGCAGCCCGGAGTAGCCGAATGCGAGCAACACGACGCAGATCACCAACACCAAGCCGAAGACTCCGGTGCGCAATGGATTCCGTTCACGCCTCACATTTGGCGCCTTATGTTTATTTGGATCCCCTCGTTTATTTGGATCCCCTCGTTTATTTGGCAAAAGCGCACCTGCCCTTGCTTGAATCCACCTGTCCACCGATTGGCAGCAGAATGTCGCCGCCGGCCGGTCCGTTGATCTTGATTGTCACGGCGCAGAAGTAGATGTTGAAGAACGATCCGTAGGCGCCGAGTGCAGACAGTCGCAGGTAGTCCTCGCCCAGTTGCTCAATGTCGTTGTTCACCTCGGCCTTACGGTTGTCCAGCTCGGTGGCCAGTGGCCGAGTGTTTTCAAGGACGCCCTGCAGCGGCCGGCGTGAACTCTGCAGCAGCTCGGTCAGGTCCGCCGTTGTCGACGCCAGCGGCGGGATAGCGCCCGCGATCGAGTCCTTGTTTTTGGCCAGCGCAGTGATCAATTGCTGTAGCTGGTCGACGCTGGCCGAAAATTGCGCACTCTTTTGGTCGATGGTCCCCAGTACCGTGTTGAGGTTGGTGATCGCGTCACCGATGAGCTGATCCCGTTGCCCCAGCGCCGTCGAGAACGCGCTGGTGTCAGCCAGCACGTTCGACAAGGCTCCGCCCTGGCCCTGTAATAATTCGATGACTGCGCTGCTGATCGTGTTGATCTTGTCGGCGTCCAACCCCTTGAGTACCGGCCTCAGTCCGCCCAGCAGCGCATCGAGATCCAGTGCCGGACTGGTATGTTGAGAGTTGATGGTTCCGCCCGGCGGCAGCCTGCGCAACTCGCCGGGACCCGATGTGATCTCCAGGAACCGGTCGCCGACCAGGTTTTCATATCGGATCAACGCGCGCGTGGACGAATACAGCGTGTAACGCTTGTCGACACCGAACTCCACGTCGATGGTGTTGTCCGCGTTGAGTTTCACGCCGGACACCGCGCCGACCGGCACCCCCGAGATGCGGACCTTCTGGCCGGCTTTCAACCGAGAGGCGTCGGTAAAGGTTGCGTGGTAGCTGGATTCGGGACCGAACCGAAAGCTGCCGAAGACCACCACCAGCCCTGCGGCGACCAACAGCATGGCCACCGCGAAGATACTGACCTTGATCGCGACCGACCGGGCCGACGGCATTTTCGTTTCCGCCATCAGAAGTCGTCCCGTTCGGCAAAAATGCCATGGAACAAGAACTGCAGGGTCGAGGGTGCATCAAACTGCAGTTCGGTAAACGGCTCGTAGGGGATGTTGGCGTTGTCAGTAACGAGGAAGGGCGATTTGAAGTACGACCCGCCATTCTGCTTGGTCGGAATATCCGGCAAACCGCGGCAATTCGGCCCCCCGGAAGCGTTTACCAGGGGCAGGGACTCGGGATACGTGTAAGACGGCGAACCGGGCACGAAGCTCGACGACGTGAACAGGCCTGCCTTGCGGATGCCGAGCAGCGGGGCGAACTCCTTGATACCGCGTCCGATACCCGCGAACAGACACCCGAATTCCGGCGAGTAGTCGGCGGTCACCTTGAGCGGGGCCCGCAATCTGTTGATCGCGTCAACGAAGTTCTGCTCAGCCGGCTCCAGCGTTTCATAGGCGTTGTTACTCAAACCGATCGTGGCCAGCAGAGTGTCGTTGAGATTGTTCTGCTGATCTACCACGGTCTTGCTGATTGTCGGCAGGTTGTCGATCACGGTGTTCAGATCGGGCGCCGCTTGCGCGTAGACGTTGGTCACGATTCCGGCCTTGCGAAAATCCTCTTGCAAGGCAGGCAACTTGGGGTTGACTTGCCGCGTCAGCGTATTCAGCCCTGACAACAGCTTGCCCAGGTCGTCACCGTGACCACGCAGGCCTTCGGACAGTGCGCTCAGCGTGCCATTCAATTCGACCGGGTCGATCTTGTGCAGCAGGTCGACGAGCGACTGGAACAACGTGTTGACTTCCAGCTGCACCGCCGAGGCCTGCACATGCGCGTCCGGACGCAGCGATGTCGGCGAAGCCGTCTGGGGCGGAATGAATTCCACCGACTTGGCGCCGAAGACGGTGTTACCCGCGATATGTACCGTCGCGTTGGCCGGGATGAAGTGCATTTCATCGCTGCTGATGGCGAGCGTGAGCCGCGCCTGCTCGTTGCTGTAGTTGATGTCCTCGACCTTGCCGACCTGGATGCCGCGGTACTTGACCTTGGCGCCCTCCTCCATCACCAGCCCAGCCCGCGGCGCCGACACGGTGACGGTGTCGGTCGAGGCGAAAGCCGCGTTGTACGAAAGGTACGTCAGGACAGCAAACGCGACGATCAATCCGGCCAGCAGCGCTGCTGCCAGCCGGACGGTTGAACGTCGCGATATGCCTTCTGACATAGTCTTTTTGGGGGCCCCTTTATCCCGAGAGGTTGAAGTTACCGGACGAGCCGTAAACCGCGAGCGAGATGAACAAAGTGATGACAACGACGACGATCAGCGACGTGCGCACCGCCTGGCCGACTGCGATGCCGACGCCGACCGATCCACCACTGGCGTTGTAGCCGTAATAGGTATGGACCAGCATCACCGCGATAGACATCACGATGGCCTGTAGGAACGACCACAGCAGGTCTTCCGGCATGAGGAACGTGTTGAAGTAGTGGTCGTACAGACCCGCGGACTGCCCGTTGATGAACACCGTGGTGAAGCGGGCGGCGAAGAATGCGGCAAGCACGGATAACGAGTACAGCGGAATGATCGCGACCAGGCCCGCGACCAGCCGGGTGGAAACCAGGTAGGACACCGAGTGCACCGCCATGCATTCCACGGCGTCGATCTCCTCGGAAACCCGCATGGCACCCAATTGAGCGGTGGCGCCGGCACCGATGGTGGCCGCCAACGCGATTCCCGCAATCACCGGGGCGACGACACGGACGTTCAGGAACGCCGATAAGAACCCCGTCAGCGCCTCGATACCGATGTTGCCCAGCGAGGAATAGCCCTGCACGGCGATGACTCCACCGGACGCCAGTGTCAGGAACGCCGCGACGCCGACGGTGCCGCCGATCATGACGAGTGCGCCCGCACCCAGCGTCATCTCGGCAACCAGCCGGATCGTCTCCTTCCGGTACCGAGTCAGTGCATTGGGGACGTTACGCAGGGTCTGGCCGTAGAACAGCGCCTGCTCGCCGAAATCGTCTACCGGGCCTTGCAACCGCGAAAATAACCGGAGGAGCCGGTAACTGACGTCATAGCTCACGACGGCTCACTTCGCTGACAATCGCACGCCGATGGCCGTAGCGACCACGTTGATGACGAACAGGCAAATGAACGCGTAGACGACGGTTTCGTTGACGGCATTTCCGACGCCCTTGGGGCCGCCCTTGACGGTCAGGCCGCGGTAACACCCGACCAACCCGGCCATCACGCCGAACAGCAACGCTTTTACTTCGGCGAGGATCAATTCGCGTAGCCCGGTAAGCACCGTCAGCCCATTGATGAAAGCACCCGGGTTGACGCCCTGGAGAAAGACGGAGAATACATAGCCGCCAGACAAGCCGATGGCGCACACCAAGCCGTTCAGCAGAAGCGCGACCAATGTGGACGCCAAAACCCGTGGTACGACCAGCCGTTGGATCGGATCTATGCCGAGCACCCGCATCGCGTCTATCTCGTCGCGGATCGTGCGAGCGCCCAGGTCGGCGCAGATCGCGGTGGCGCCGGCACCGGCTACGACCAGCACGGTGACTACCGGGCCCAGCTGGGTGATAGTGCCGAATGCCGTTCCGGCACCAGACAAATCGGCGGCCCCGAGTTCGCGCAGCAGGATGTTGAGGGTGAAGGCCACCAGGACCGTGAACGGGATGGAGACCAGCAACGTCGGCACCAGGGATACCCGGGCGATCATCCAGGTCTGATCAAGAAACTCGCGCAGTTGGAACGGCCGGCGGAATGTGGCCCGAGCCGTGTCGATCGACATCTCGAAGAACCCGCCGACAGCGCGGACCGGAATCGCGAGTTGTTGGAGCAACTCGGTCCCCCCTCTGCTGCTCGCGGCGAAGTCTGTGTGTCGCCTTTGCACTACCTTCTGTAGTTCCCGACTCGATGTGAGCCGGATCATATTAACTTAAAACAACTTCACCAGCCCAATGGAAAGTAAGCTCCCGTCGGGTGCATCAATTTGGGCAGCTCAGAATGGTTTCAGCGGCGTCAATCTGACATATTTTGCACGTGTTGAATACTCTCCGAAAAGTAACTGCACAGCGTTATTGCTCCATCAGGCCGACCGCGGAAAAGTTGTGTTCCGGATCGCGGCCGGCAAAGTAGCTCTGCAACGTGTTGCTGAGTCTGGCCGGCTCCCATGCCCCGCCGTCCGCGATGAACTTGTGCTCCGCCGTCGGGGCCGCGACCAGCGTCACCTGAGGACCGTAAACAATGAACACCTGACCGTTGACTTCCGCGGCCGCGGGGGACGACAGGAACTGGACCAGGTTCACCACGTGCTCGGGCGACAGCGGGTCGACGCCGTCTGTTTCGGCGTCTGGGGCTGCGCCGAACACGTCAGCAGTCATCGCAGTGCGGGCGCGCGGACAGATCGCGTTCGCGCACACCCCATAGCGGCCCAGCGCTCGCGCTGCTGTCAAGGTCAGCTGGATGATGCCCCCTTTGGCGGCGCCGTAGTTGGCTTGCCCGACCGGGCCCGTAAGGCCAGCCTCCGAGGAGGTGTTGACAATCCGCCCATAGACGGAGCCCCCCGCGTCTTTGGCTTTGGCGCGCCAGTAGGTGGCCGCATTGCGCGTGAGCAGGAAATGTCCGCGCAGATGCACGGCGATGACGAGGTCCCACTCCTCGTCGGACATGTTGAACAGCATCCGGTCGCGGGTGATCCCGGCGTTGTTCACCACGATATCCAGGCCGCCCAGCCCGTCGGCGCAGGAAACCAGCTCGTCAGCGGTGGCGCGTTCGCTGATATCACCGGTGACCGCCACGGCCTTGGCGCCGGCGGCGCCGATCTCGTCGATGACGTCTGAGGCGTCCAGCGCGCAGGCGATGTCATTGACGACGACGGTGGCGCCCAAGCGCGCAAGGCCGAGCGCTTCGGCCCGTCCCAAGCCTGCGGCCGCACCGGTTACCACCGCGACCTTTCCGGATAGATCGGCCGCGTTCGTGCTGCTAGTCAATTTATGAATACCTCTAGTCTCGGGTCACACACTGCTCAGGCTCGGGTTAGTCGCTGCGCAAGAGGGCTGCGCGCGGGCATTCGGCGATCGCCTGTTCGGCCAGATCCTCTTGGCCCGGCGGAATCGGATCGGTTTTCACGACTGCGTAGTCCTCGTCGTCCAAGTCGAACATATCCGGCGCGATTCCCAAGCACACCGCGTTACCTTCACACCGGTCACGATCCACGATCACCCGCACGGCATCCTCCTCGAACCTGACTTGGTGTAGGCCCCACATCCCGTCAGGACCCCTATGTTCAGTAGCACCACAATAAGGCCCCAGTGCGTCTGACGAAACGGTCGCTGGATTCCCAGACTAGAACGTGTTACAACCGGGAAGACGGATGGGGTCGGTCGTCGGGCTACGACGGCTGGCTGGGGTTCGTCGCACGCTTGGCACGGTTAACCAAAGGACGGCTGGAATGCGCATCAGTTACACCCCTGAACAGGAAGAGCTGCGTCGCGAGCTGCGGTCGTACTTCACCACGCTTATGACGCCGGAGCGCCGCGAGGCGTTGAGCTCTACACAGGGCGAGGTTGGAACCGGCAACGCGTATCGCGACACCGTTGCGCAGATGGGCAAGGACGGGTGGCTCACCCTGAACTGGCCCAAGGAGTACGGCGGCCAGGATCGCTCCCCAATGGACTCGCTGATCTTCACCGACGAGGCCGCGATCGCCGGGGTGCCGGTGCCGTTCCTGACGATCAACAGCGTGGCGCCGACCATCATGGCCTTCGGCACCGAGGAACAGAAAAAATTCTTCCTGCCCAAGATCGCGGCGGGCGAACTGCACTTTTCCATCGGTTACTCCGAGCCCGGCGCCGGCACCGACCTGGCGAACCTGCGCACAAGCGCGGTGCGTGACGGCGACGACTACGTGATCAACGGCCAGAAGATGTGGACCAGCCTGATCGCCTACGCGGACTGGGTGTGGCTGGCGGTGCGCACCAACCCCGAGGCAAAGAAGCACCGCGGCATTTCGATGCTGGCCGTGCCGACGACCGCCGAAGGGTTCTCCTGGACCCCGGTGCACACCATGTCCGGCGTGGACACCAGCGCCACCTATTACTCCGACGTGCGGGTCCCGGTGACCAACCTGATCGGCGAGGAGAACGGCGGCTGGAAGCTGGTGACCAACCAGCTCAACCACGAGCGGGTCGCCCTGGTCTCCCCGCAACCGATCTTCCTGGCCCTGCGCGAGGTTCGCGAGTGGGCGCAGAACACCAAGGACTCCAGCGGTGCCCGGCTCATCGATTCGGAGTGGGTGCAGCTGAACCTGGCCCGGGTGCACGCCAAGGCCGAGGTTCTCAAGCTGATCAACTGGGAGCTGGCGTCTGCGGCTAGCGAGGCCCTGTCGCCGGCGGATGCGTCGGCGGCCAAGGTGTTCGGCACCGAGCTGGCCACCGAGGCCTACCGGCTACTGATGGAGGTTCTGGGCACCGCGGCCACGCTGCGTCAGGATTCGCCGGGCGAGTTGCTGCGCGCTCGGGCCGAGCGGATGCACCGGGCTTGCCTGATCCTGACTTTCGGTGGCGGCACCAACGAGGTGCAGCGCGACATCATCGGGATGGTCGCGCTGGGGCTGCCGCGAGCCAACCGCTGATCTTCTTTCAAGAACGAATGCCTACTAAGGACTGAACATTTATGGATTTCACGACAACCGAAGCGGCGAACGACCTCGGCGGTCTGGTCGGCACGATCGTGGACTCGGTGTGCACGCCGGAGCACCAACGTGAGCTCGACGGCCGCGAGCAACGGTTCGACCGCGAGCTGTGGAGCAAGTTGATCGACTCCGACATCCTGTCCAGCGCGGCCCCGTCCACACTTGGCGGGGACGGCTTCGGGGTGCTCGAACAAGTGGCGATCCTGGTCGCGCTCGGCCACCAGATGGCCGCCGTGCCCTACCTGGAATCGGTGATGTTGGCTTCCGGTGCCCTGGCACGATTCGGCTCCGAGGAACTGCAGCAGGGCTGGGGCGCGCCGGCGGTCAAGGGCGAGAAAATCCTTACCGTCGCCCTGGACGGCGAGATGGGCGAGGGTCCGGTACTGGCCACGGGTTCCGGTGACGGCTACCGGCTGACTGGCACTCGCACCCTGGTCGGATATGGCCCGGTGGCGGACGCCTTCCTTGTACCCGCCGAGACCGATTCCGGCACGGCGGTTTTCCTGATCGCGGCCGATGACCCCGGGGTCGCGGTGACCCCGTTGAAGACCACAGGACTTGGCAGCGTCGGGTACTTGGCGCTGGATGGCGTTGCGCTGGACGGATCGCGGCGGGTTGGTGGGACCGAGGTCGTGCCGTGGCTCGGCACGCTTGCGGCGCTGGGCCGCAGCGCGTTCCAGCTCGGAGTGCTGGAGCGGGGACTGCAGATGACTGCCGAATACGCCCGCACCCGTGAGCAGTTCGACCGTCCGATCGGCAGCTTCCAGGCGGTGGGACAACGGCTGGCCGACGGCTATATCGACGTGAAGGGATTGCGGCTGAGCCTCACGCAGGCGGCCTGGCGGGTCTCCGAAGACCTCCCGGCCGAGCTCGAGGTGGCAAGTGCGGCTTTTTGGGCGGCCGACGCCGGGCACCGAGTCGCGCACACGATCGTGCACGTGCATGGTGGCGTGGGCGTCGACACCGATCACCCGGCGCATCGTTACTTCCTGGCCGCCAAGGAAACCGAGTTCGCGCTCGGCGGTGCGACCGGACAACTGCGCCGGATCGGCCGAGAACTGGCGGAAACCCCTGCTTAGCAGGACGCCTCACCTGACAACGCCGAGCGTGAAACCAGGTTCACACTCGAGTCCGAACGTGAAGCCAGCGTCACCTTCGGGAGCGGATGGAATTGATACTTAGCCCGACCGACCTCACGGTCACCGATCTGTTGCAGCCCCTGGCCGAGATCGATGACCGGGGAATCTATTTCGAGGACTCGTTCACGAGCTGGCGTAACCACCTCCAGCACAGTGCCGCGATCGTTGCGACGCTGCGCCGGCGCCTTGACCCGGCCCGGCCGCCGCACGTCGGCGTGCTGTTGGAGAACACGCCGTTCTTCTCCGCAATGCTGGTGGCGGCGGGGATGTCTGGAATCGTGCCGGTCGGTCTCAACCCGGTGCGCCGCGGCGAAGCGTTGGCCCGCGACATCAGCCGAGCGGACTGCCAGCTGGTGCTGGCCGACTCGGAATCGGCTGCGACATTGGGCGATATCGATCATCTCAACGTCGATTCAGCCGAGTGGGCCGACGAGGTCGGCCCACATCGAGACGCCAACGTGCGCTTTCAGTCCGCCTCGCCCACCGACCTTTTCATGTTGATCTTCACGTCGGGAACTAGTGGTGAGCCCAAGGCGGTGAAGTGCAGCCACGGCAAGGTTGCCGTCGCCGGGGCAATGATGACGCAGCGGTTCGGACTTGGCCGCGACGACGTCTGCTATGTGTCGATGCCGTTGTTCCATTCCAACGCGGTACTGGTCGGCTGGTCGGTGGCGGCGGCGTGCCAGGGATCGATGGCATTGCGGCGCAAGTTCTCTGCGTCGAACTTCATGGTGGATGTGCGCCGCTACGGCGCCACCTACGCCAACTATGTCGGCAAGCCCTTATCCTACGTGCTCGCGACACCCGAGCAGCCCGACGACGCGGACAACCCGCTGCGCGCCGTGTACGGCAACGAAGGCGTGCCCGTCGACGTTGAGCGTTTCGGCACCAGGTTCGGGTGTGTCGTTCAGGACGGGTTCGGTTCGACCGAAGGCGGGGTGGCGATCGCCCGCACTCCCGAGACTCCGCCGGCCGCTTTGGGCCCACTAACCGACGGAATCGACATCGTCGACCCCGAGACCGGCGAGCCGTGCCCGGTGTGTGTGGTCGGCGAGGTGGTGAACACCGCCGGGCCGGGCCGTTTCGAGGGCTATTACAACGACGAGGAAGCCGAGGCAGCGCGGATGGCGGGCGGCGTCTACCACAGTGGCGATCTGGCCTATCGCGACGAGGCCGGCTATGCGTACTTTGCTGGACGCCTTGGCGATTGGATGCGGGTCGACGGAGAGAATCTCGGTTCGGCCCCGATCGAGCGGGTGCTGCTCCGCTATCCCGACGCGTCCGAAGTGGCGGTGTACCCGGTACCCGATCCCGTCGTCGGAGACCAGGTGATGGCCGCGTTGGTATTGGCGCCGGGCACCGAATTCGACACCGACAAGTTCCGGGCCTTCCTGGCAGAGCAGCCCGACTTGGGTCCCAAACAGTGGCCGTCTTACATCCGGATCAGCGCTGAGCTCCCGCGGACGGTGACCTTCAAAGTGCTGAAGCGCCAGTTGTCGGCCGAGGGTGTTGAATGCGGCGATCCGGTGTGGCCCATCCGCCGGTAACACATGACGTCCCGGCCTCTTCAGCTTGTGCTTGAAACAAGCTTTGAACAGCTTTCCGCCGCCGTGCCGGCAAATATCGGCATGGCGATCGCCCGTCCGGACCGGACCTATTCGCTGGGCCGGTGGACCTCCGGTGTCGCCTGGTCGACGATCAAGGTCCCATTGGCGATCGCGGCTTTGCGCACCGACAGCGCACGCGCCCAGGACCTGGTCGTGAAAGCCATCACCGAATCCGATAATCCGGCGTCCGAGCAATTGTGGTCCCAGCTGGGCAACCCGACTGAGGCCGCGCGCAAGGTACAGCTCATCGTCGGGGAGTGCGGTGACGCCGGCACCGTGGTCGAATCACGTCGCCTTCGGCGCGGGTTCACCGCATTCGGCCAAACGCAGTGGACACTGGAACGACAAGCACGTTTTGCTGCACAGTTGTCGTTAATCCCTGAAGCGACAACGGTCATCGACCTGATGCGCCATCTTGTCATCGGTCAGCGGTGGGGGCTGGCCGCTAAAGGTATTGCCGCCAAGGCCGGTTGGGGTCCAGGGGTCAATGGTGACTACCTGGTCCGGCAATTCGGGATCGTGCCTACGCAATCCGGCCATTGGGGCGTGGCGCTGGCGGCCGAAACCCACGACGGCATGTTCGAGACTGGAGTCGAGGTGGTCAACACCTTGACGGACTGGCTCGTCAGCCGCCTTCCCGTCCTAGCCCGTTATTGACGGCACTATCGCATCGATCAGGTGCGGGCCCGGTTCCGCGAAGGCGGCGCGCAAGGCCTCGGTCAACTCCTCGCATGTGCTGGCCCGCCGCGCCGGAACACCCATTCCTTCCGCGATCTTGGCGAAATCCATTGTTGGACGCGACAAATCAAGGAGGTCCAGCGCCTTTGGGCCGGGAGCGGACCCGGCCCCAACCCGTTGCAGCTCGATCCGCAAAATGTCGTACGCGCGGTTGTCGTAGAGCACAGTCGTCACATCCAGGTTCTCCCGCGCCTGCGTCCACAACCCCGAAATCGTGTACATCGCCGAACCATCGGATTCCAGGCACAGCACCGGACGATCGGGGGCCGCAACCGCCGCACCCACCGCGGCCGGAATGCCGTAGCCGATCGCGCCGCCGGTCAGCGTATTGATCAGAGCCTGGGCACCATTCACAATCCGACAGTAGACGCAGCTAGACGGCGAGCGCGGCGCGGGCACACGCATCCGTCCGCCGTGCGTGCCCACCGCCGAAGAGCACGACATGCGCCAGCAGCGGAAACAGCTGGTGCAGCCCAATGCGGTTTCGCCAGCCGGGCTTGAGCAATCGGACCTGCTGATAACCCGCCAAGATGACCTCGTAGTGCGGGCAGCCGAACAGCGCCAGCATCGCGAGGTCGCCCTCGCGGTGACCGGCGTGTGCGGCTGGGTCGATCAGCACCACCCCGTCGGGCGTCCACATCACGTTGCCGCCCCACAAGTCGCCGTGCAGCCGGGCCGGCGGGTCGTCGTCATCGAAGTCACCTGCTTGGCAACGCGCCGCAACGGAATCGATCGTGGCACGAGTCGAAGCGTCGAGACGCGGCGCCGCGAGTTCGGCCATCGGAACCAGCCGCTCCTCGGCGTAGAACTCGCCCCAACGTGGGTGCCCCCGCAGCGACATCGGCAACAGCTGCGACAGCGGCCCGAAAAAACCGGGCCGCTCCCATCCCTCGGGTCCTGTCCCGAATGCCGCGGCACCCGCGTCGTGTGTGACCGCCAGTTGACGTCCGAACTCGCGCGCCGCGTCGGGACTCGGAGTCACAGCGTCAAGCCGCCGCAGAGTCAGGCTTGTCGCGTCAACGGAAACCACGTGCGCACAGGGCACTCCGCCGTCGACGCTGGATAGCCAGCGCAGCCCCGCGGCCTCCCAAGCGAAGTAGCCGGCCGGCGCGCCTGGGTTCTGCTTGACGAAATCGCTCACACAGCCGAGTGCATCATGCGGTCACATGGCTCGCATGCACATCGTCGGCTGGGCGTGCCTCGGTCTGTTCCTTGGCCCACCGGTAGTCGGGTTTGCCGGCAGGGGAACGCTTGACCTCGTCGACCAGCCAAAGGCTGCGCGGCACTTTGTATCCCGCGATCTCTGCGCGCACGAAGCGGTCCAGCTCCGACAGCGACGGACGCGCCCCCGATCGAGGCTGCACCACTGCGGCCACATGCTGGCCGAACCGGGGATCCGGCACGCCGACCACCAACGCGTCGAAGACGTCGGGATGCCCCTTCAGCGCGGCCTCGACCTCTTCGGGGTAGATCTTCTCGCCGCCGCTGTTGATGGACACCGAACCACGGCCCAGCATGGTCACCGTGCCGTCCTCCTCGACCAACGCCCAGTCTCCGGGGATGGCGTAGCGGACGCCGTCGATGGTCTTGAACGTCTCGGCGGTCTTCTTTTCGTCCTTGTAATAGCCGACCGGAATGTTGCCCTTCTTGGCGATGAAGCCGCGCACCCCCGAGCCGGGCTCGACCTCGTTGCCGTCGTCGTCGAGGACGACGGTCCGGTGGTCGATGCTCACCCGCGGGCCACCGCTGTGCGGGGCGTCCTTGGCGACGATGCTTGTGCCGCCGAAGCCGGTCTCGGACGAGCCGATCGAGTCGGTGATGACCCGGTTGGGTAGCAGTTCGAGAAACTTCTCTTTGATGCTCGGCGAGAAGAGCGCCGCGGTGGAGGCGAGCAGGAACAGCGACGACAGGTCGTACTCGTTGCCCTTCTCCTGGTGTGCCAGCAGAGCGTCGAGCAACGGCCGCGCCATCGCGTCGCCGGTGAAAAACAGCAAATTGACCTTGTGCTTGTGAATGGTGCGCCAGACTTCGTCGGCGTTGAATTCCGGTGCGAGCACCGTGGTTTGGCCCGAGAAGATCGACATCCAGGTGGCCGACTGGGTGGCGCCGTGGATCATCGGCGGAATCGGGTGACGGATCATCGGCGGACTCGCTGCGCCGCCCTTGGCCAGGTCGTACTCGTCCTTGACGAATTCGCCCGTCGCGAAGTCAGTTCCACCGAATAAGACCCGGTAGACATCCTCGTGACGCCACATCACGCCCTTCGGGAAGCCGGTGGTGCCGCCCGTGTAGAGCAGATAGATGTCGTCAGCGCTGCGCGGGCCGAAGTCCCGTTCGGGCGAGCCCTGAGCGATCGCAGCGTAGAACTCGACGCCGCCGTAGCGCTGATAGTCCAGGCTGTCGGCGTCGCCCGAGCCGTCCTCGACGACGAGGATCGTCTTGACATTGGGCGTGTCGGCTAACACGTTGGCGACGCGGTCGGCGTACTGACGCTCGTGGACCAGCGCAACCATGTCGGAGTTGTCGAAGAGGTAGCGAAGTTCGCCCTCGACGTAGCGAAAGTTGACGTTCACCAGGATGGCGCCCGCCTTGACGATGCCCAGCATCGCGATGACGATCTCGATGCGATTGCGGCAGTACAGCCCGACTTTGTCGTCTTTCTGCACCCCCTGATCGATCAGGTAGTGCGCGAGGCGGTTGGCTTTCTCTTCTAGTTGGGCGTAGGTCAGCTGCTCGTCGCCGCAGATGAGGGCTACACGGTCAGGCACAGCGTCAATAGCGTGCTCAGCAAGGTCGGCGATATTGAGGGCCACGGCCACCAAACTAGAACGTGTTACATTTCTTGACAAGCGAATGCCCAATGTCGAGTGAGAGGCGGTAACCGTGGCTGAGGCTCCAGCAAACGTGGATCCGGGACTCAGTGAAGCAGACGCGCTGGTCGAAAAGCGCGGTCACACGCTCATCGTCACGCTGAACCGACCACACGCCCGCAACGCGCTGAGCACCGAAATGATGGAAATCATGGTCGAGGCGTGGGACCGCGTCGACAACGATGACGACATCAGGTGCTGCATCCTGACCGGGGCCGGTGGCTACTTCTGCGCGGGTATGGATCTCAAGGCAGCTACCAAGAAGCCGCCGGGCGACTCGTTCAAAGACGGCAGCTACGACCCGTCGCGCATCGACGCACTGTTAAAGGGCCGCCGACTCACCAAACCGCTCATTGCGGCCGTCGAAGGCGCCGCGATCGCCGGCGGCACCGAGATCCTGCAGGGCACCGACATCCGGATCGCCGGCGAGAGTGCCAAGTTCGGCATCTCCGAGGCCAAGTGGAGCCTGTACCCGATGGGCGGTTCGGCCGTGCGGTTGGTGCGGCAGATCCCTTACACGGTGGCGTGCGACCTGCTGCTGACCGGCCGGCACATCACCGCCGCCGAGGCCAAGGACATCGGTTTGATCGGGCACCTCGTGCCCGACGGTCAGGCGCTGACCAAGGCGCTCGAGATCGCAGCGCTCATCGAGAACAACGGGCCGCTGGCCGTGCAGGCGATCCTGCGGGCGATCCGTGAGACCGAAGGCATGAACGAGAACGACGCGTTCAAGATCGACACCCAGATCGGCATCAAGGTGTTCCTGTCCGAGGACGCCAAGGAAGGCCCGCGGGCGTTCGCCGAGAAACGCAAGCCCAACTTCCAGAACCGCTAGCACCGCGTCTCTCCCCCCTTCGCCGAACGTGTCCTTTCGCTCCCTGTGCCGAGCGTGAACCTACTGCGAAAAATCGGCCAAAAACTCGCAGCCAATTCACGCTCGGCGCTGCTGTCGGTGCCCGAAGGCAGACTCCCCGCATGCGGGAGCCATTCATCGGCAGCGAGGCGATCACGTCGGGTGTGCTGACGCCCTACCGGTTGCGCAGCCGTTTCGTAGCGGTCCATCCCGACGTGTACGTCCCGCTTGGCACCACCCTCACGGCGTCGACACGCGCCCGGGCCGCGTGGCTATGGTCAAGACGCCGCGGCACCGTCGCGGGGCGGTCAGCATCCGCCCTCCACTGCGCCAAGTGGATCGACGACAGCGGTCCCGCCGAATTGCTCTACGAAAACCGCTATCCCCCAACGGGGATCCACACCTGGTCGGACAGGATTATCGAGGATGAAGTCCAACTGATCGGCGAGGTGACCGCAACCACGCCGGCACGTACCGCTTTCGACCTCGCCTGCCGGAATCCCACTGCTAAGGCGGTCGCGATGATCGATGCCCTGGCCCGGACAACCAGGCTGAACGTCGAGGACGTCCAATTTCTTGCCGAGCGTTACAAAGGACACCGCAACATCAGGCGGGCGAGACACGCACTGACGCTCGTCGATGCGGGCGCCGAGTCGCCTCGCGAAACCTGGCTGCGGCTGTTGGTCATCGAAGCTGGCTATCCCCGGCCGCAGACGCAAATACCCGTCTATGGCGAATACGGCGAACTTGTGGCCGTCGTCGATATGGGTTGGGAGGACGTCAAAATAGCGCTGGAATACGAGGGCGAACACCACCGGATCAGCCGCGCGCAATTCCAGCGGGACATCGAACGATACGAAGCTCTAGCCGAACTGGGCTGGATTGCCATCCGTGTCACGGCGGCGAACACCAAGGGCGGCATCCTGCAGCGGCTGGGGTCCGCTTGGGCCAAACGCCGAGCGTGAACTCACTGCGAAAAATCGGCCAACAACTCGCAGCCAGTTCACGCTCGGCGAAAGAGTCAGAGCGGCGCGGTCGGGCTGAACGTCACCGGCATTTTCTCCAGGCCGGACACAAAGTTCGCCGGCCGCAGGGGCAGCGCGGCGTCTGACGCGAGTCGCATATCCGGAAGGCGCTGCAGCAGACGCGTCTGCATGATCGACAGCTCCAGCCGGGCGAGCTGGTTCCCCAGGCAGAAGTGCGTCCCGAAGCCGAAAGCAAGGTGGTTGTTCGGGTAGCGCTCGATGTTGAAGGTGTCGGGATCGTCGAACACCTTCTCGTCGAAGTTGGCCGACTCGAACAGCAGGATTATCTTCTCGTCCTTGTGCAATTGGGTGCCGTGGAATTCGGTGTCGGCGGTCATCGTCCGTGCCATGTTCTTCACCGGCGCGGTCCAGCGCAGCATCTCCTCGATCGCGTTGGGCAGCAATCCCAGGTCGTTGGCCAGTCGCCGGTGCTGATCGGGGTGCTGCAACAGCTGCCGCGTTCCGCCGGACAGCGTGTGCCGGGTGGTCTCGTCGCCGCCGATGAGCAGCAGCAGCACCTCGGTGACGATCTGGTGGTCCTCCAGCCGCGATCCTTCGACCTCCGCATTCACCAGGACACTGACCAGGTCGTCGGTCGGCTGCTCCTTGCGCTCCTCGATCATCCCCATCATGTATCCGCTATAGGCGGCAAAGGCCTCCATGGTGACCTGGATGTCCGCTTCGGCCGCAGTGCTGCTCAACGAACTGACCAGATCGTCGGACCACTTGAGGAACATCTCGCGTTCTTCCGGGCGCACGCCGAGCATGTCGCCGATGACCGCCATCGGGAGTGGCGCGGCGAGGTCCCAGACGAAGTCACACTCGCCGCGTTCGCATACCGCATCAATCAGCGTGTCGCACAGTGACTCGATCTTGGACCCCAGGTCTTTAACCCGCTTGCGGGTGAACCCGTAGTTGACGAGCTTGCGGCGCAACAAATGTTGCGGATCGTCCATCTCGATCATCATCTCGACGCCCGGCTGGTCGGGTCGGATGCCGCCGGCGTTCGAGAACAACTCGGGGTTGCGCTCCGCGTCGATGACGGCCTGATACGTCGCCGCCGCGGCAAGCCCCTTGCTATCCCGAAAGACCGGCTCGTTCTCCCGCATCCAGCGGTAGACGGCGCGGGAGTCACCCGCGTAAAACGTGCCGTCGGTCAGATCGACATCTGGTCTGGTCTCCAACTTGGAAGGGGTCATGAGATCTCCTGAGCATCGCCGAAGGTCATTTGAACGTGTTCAACGGAGCTGGAAAGCATCGCCCGCTTCGGAAAACCCAGCGAAGCCAGCTCTTTCGCGTACGGGTGATCGCCCAGCCGGACGCGTACTCCACCAAATCGAGTGCGCACGCCGTCGATCGTGTTTTCGAAAGGGGTCTCGCGGGTTACCCCGTCGCGGTGTGAGTAGCTGCGCTGCGCTTGCCGGCGTGGGGTCAATCGAATCGGCAGACCGCGGCGAAATTCCATGCTGACCACCAGTTGCCCGTCGACGCTGCAGTCAAAGCCGAACTGACGGCCTTCTCGAACGGTGAAGTCCGCCATGACTTTCGGGTAGCCCCAGATCTTGGTACCGGCTTCCAGGGTGAACGCCTGGTCGACGGGCAGGTGGTGGATGAAGGCCCCGGCCGCTCCCAGGGCCCGTGGTCCGCTTGCATTCGACCCCGGCGCGTTGACCATCACGCTGGTGCCGAACTCGTGGTACTCGCCGAGGTCCCCGTCGATGTAATGCATCAACATCAGGACCACCATCGCGCGCCCGGGCAGGTACCGGCAAACCTGCAGGCCGCTGTAGTCGATCAGCCGCTGCGCGGCGTCAGCATCGACGGAGAACATCGCCATGTGTTGAGTCGCCTTGCGGATCTGCACGGGCATCGTGATAACCGTGCCCGCGATGGTGTGCTGAGAGGCAGTCATCCGGTAAATCTAGAACGTGTTCTAAACCCGTGGCAAGGTGGCCTACACCAGCCCGGCGAGTTCGTTGATCTGCGCGGTATTGCGGCCGCTGACGACCATCATCGTGACGCCGGCGGCCTCCCATGCCTTGATCTGCTTACGCACGTAGTCCACGTCGCCCACAATCGCGGCGTCGTCGACGACCTCGTCAGGAATGACTTCCGCGGCCTTGTCCTTCTGATTGTTGCGGAAGAGCTTGGTCACGTCATCGACCACCTCGCCGTAGCCCATCCGGCGGTACACGTCGGCGTGGAAGTTGGTGTCTTCGGCGCCCATGCCGCCCATGTAGAGGGCCAAGTAGGGCTTCATCGCCGCGAACGCGGTGGCGCGGTCGTCGGTGATGACGATGTTGGCGGTGGCGCAGATCTCGAAATCCTCGCGGCTGCGGCGCGCGCCCGGCCGGGCGAAGCCCTCGTCGAGCCATTCGTTGTAGGTATCGGCCATCCGCGGCGTGTAAAAGATCGGCAGCCAGCCGTCGCAGATCTCGCCTGCCAGCGCAACGTTCTTCGGCCCCTCGGCGCCCAGCAGGATCGGGATGTCGGCGCGCAGGGGGTGGGTGATCGACTTGAGCGGCTTGCCGAGGCCGGTCGCCGGTCGCCCGCCTCCCTCCTGCCCCTCCTTCAATGGCAGCGGGTAGTGGGGGCCGTCGCTGGTCACCGGCCCCTTCCGCGCCCATACCTGCCGGATGATGTCGATGTATTCACGGGTGCGGGCCAACGGCTTGGGGAAAGACTGGCCGTACCAGCCCTCCACCACCTGCGGTCCGGACACTCCAAGCCCGAGCATGTGCCGGCCACTGCTGAGGTGGTCCAGCGTCAGCGCCGCCATCGCGCATGCGGTCGGAGTCCGGGCGGACAGCTGGATCACTGAGGTGCCAAGCCGGATCCGCTGCGTCGACGAGCCCCACCAAGCCAAGGGGGTGTAGGCGTCGGATCCCCACGCCTCGGCGGTGAACACGGCGTCGAAGCCGGCGGCTTCGGCGGCGGCCACGAGTTCCCCGTGGTTCTCCGGCGGTTGGGCGCCCCAATAGCCGAGTTGCAGTCCGAGCTTCATACCTGCCTCCTTGAAACCATTCTTAGAACCTGTTCTACTCGAGGGCGTGACAGCCAGTTCAAGCAGCCCGATCCTGATCGATCACCGTGAGCCACCACTCTCCGCGCCGCTAACGTTGTCGTTTGACTACACCCGTTCAGTCGGCGCCACCCTCGGCAAGTTCTTCACCGCACTGCGCGAGCGGCGTGTTTTGGGGGTCCGCGGGTCGGATGGTCGGGTACATGTGCCGCCGGCAGAATACGACCCGGTTACCTACGAACCGCTGGGCGAGATGGTACCGGTGTCGAGTGTCGGCACCGTGGTGTCTTGGACCTGGCAGCCCGAGCCGCTGGAGGGCCAACCACTGGACCGTCCGTTCGCCTGGGCGCTGGTCAAACTC
>Ga0182014_10001763_pt1 | contig 28261 bp, 23 predicted proteins | sample 612S2DmetaG_FD_120489 | JGI IMG/M metagenome (GOLD analysis project Ga0182014, IMG submission 120489) | Permafrost microbial communities from Stordalen Mire, Sweden - 612S2D metaG | ecosystem: Environmental > Terrestrial > Soil > Wetlands > Permafrost | place: Sweden: Stordalen | collected... | reverse complement strand
GTGATGCGCCACATCTGGGCATATTTGGCCACCTCCGTTCCATGTTCCACAGCGGTCGGGCCGGGTGAAAGGCTCAACACAATGGGCCGCCCGGTTTTCCTGATTGCCTCGGCAATTTGCCGGATCTCGGTGGGGCGGTAGGGGTGGTCGGAGATGCAATCCACCTTGATGAAATCCAGTCCCCAACCCGCATAGAGCTTCAGCATGGAGTCGTAATAAGCCTGCCCGGCGGGGTTATCGCGGATGCCCCAGTTGTCCTCGGCCCACGGGCAAGGGGAAGCGGTGTCGGCCGCATCCTGGGCGTGAAAGCTCGACCCGGCGATAGGCAGATTCTGCTTAACTACCTGGCGCGGAATGCCACGCAGGATGTGGATGCCGAACTTGAGCCCTTGTGCGTGAACCCAGTCAGCCAGCGGCTTGAAGCCCACACCGCCGGCAGCTGACGGAAAGCGGTTCAGCGCCGGAATCAGAATCCCATTGTTGTCCCATACATATTTTCGTGCGAGCACCTTTTCCGCAGAGGGTTGCTGGGCGTACCACCCCTCGTCGATCACCGCGTACTGCCAGCCGAATTGCTTGAGCTCCGCCAGTACCGTGGTGTTGGCCCGGTAATCCTGCTCGTTAATGGTCAGCCCGTAAGAGTCCCAACTGTTCCACCCCATGGGCGGAGTGGGCGCGAGAATCTGCGCAGGTACTGAATGTGCGCAGAGGGTGACGAGGGCAAAAAGAGCGAGGGAGAAAACGAGGCGACGAGTCATGCGTAAACGTATACCACATCGGCCTACCCACGAACCGCGAGCCAGATTCTGGAAATGGCGAGCAATGTTCGCTGCGCTCATGCGTTGCTGCGCCTGGGGTTCAAATGGGCCTATAATGCAATCGAATCAAGAATACAGCTGGCAGATGCCTCTCTCCGTCACCTGCCGCTGAGGAGACTGTTATGTTCAAGCCGTTCCTGCTTCTTTTCGCGGTGGCCATGTTTGCGTTTTTACCCGCGTCCGCACCGGCGGGTCCGCCGCAAGAGAAGACTCCCGCCGCATCCGCCCAAAAGAGTTCCGGAAAGCCGAATGCACAATTGCAAGCAAAGGCCAAAGGGCTCTATCAGATCGACTGCGCACTGTGCCATGGGGCCAGCGGAGACGGCAAAACCGATGTTGCCAAGGACATGGGGCTGAGCCTAGCCGACTGGACCGATCCCAAGTCGCTGGCCGACAAGCAGGACCAAGTGCTGTTCGACACGATTCGCAGCGGCAAGGGCAAGATGCCGGCAGAAGCCGAAGGCCGCGCGCCGAACGACGTGGTGTGGAACCTCATCAGTTACATTCGCAACATGTCGAAGGGACAGCCCGCCCCGGCTACGGAGGGAAGTACACCGGCCACTCCACCTGCGCCAAACAACTAGAGCTTCTGACCGCGTGATTTTGTGCATTCCCACCCTTGCGGCAAGAACCGATACGCCGCGAAGATGGGGTACCCACATTGGCACAACATCCAGCGGTTAAAGACCTGGCTGCTGGCTTTAGCGGGTTGCAATGATCTGACTCCGGACCGGGCGCTTGAGGAGTACCAACCACCGGCTCGAAACCATCTCATCCCTCGTGCGATAAGCTGAGGCGGGGGTGTGTCTGATGCGACTTTGGAAAGGGGGCCGCGAAGCCCTTGCAAGCTTGGCGCTGGCCTTAGGGCTGGCGGTTGCTCCGTGGCAATTGGCGGCACAGGGAAGCGGCCCCGATGCGTCCCTGCCGGTTCTTCATGTAGATAACGGCCCTAACTCACCTGCCGCGCAGCAGGCCCACTATGTGGTGCTGGTTTCGCTGGACGGATTCCGCTGGGACTACGCCAAACGCGATGGGGCGGTGCATCTGCTGGCCTTGGGCAGGCAGGGCGCATGGGCCCCGCAAGGCATGCTGCCCAGCTATCCTTCGCTCACTTTTCCCAACCACTTCACCATCGTTACCGGCCTCTATCCCGAACACCACGGGCTGGTGGCGAACAGTTTCTACGATGAAAGCAGGCAGGCACGCTACGCGATCAACGACGCCAAGGCAGTGACCGACGGAAGCTGGTACAGCGGCGTGCCCCTGTGGAGCCTGGCTGAGAGCCAGGGGATGCGGTCGGCCTGCTTTTTCTGGCCGGGCTCAGAAGCGAAGATCGCCGGCTACCTTCCCAGCTACTACCTCCATTATGACGACAAGATCGACGATAATGCCCGCATCGAGCAGGTGCTGGCGTGGCTGCGGTTACCGGCAGCAGAGCGTCCCCATTTCATTACGCTTTACTATTCCGAACCTGACCATGAGGGCCATGCGTTCGGCCCCGACGCGGCGGAGACCAAGGCCGCGGTGCTGAAGGTGGATGCGCTGGTGGGCAAGCTGAAGGCCGGACTGGACGCGAGCGGACTGCCCGTGGACCTGGTGGTGGTGAGCGACCACGGCATGGCGAAGGTGGAGGGGGGCTGGATCACCCTGGATCAATTCGCCGACCTTTCCGGTTTTGAAGCTGTGGGGGCGCTGCTCTACGGCAAAACCGAGGCGGACCGCGCCCGGGTATACAACCAGCTAAAGAAGGCCTCGTCGCAATTTATCGTCTATCGCCGCAAGGACGTTCCCGCAAGCCTGAACTTCAGCCAGAATCCGCGCGAGGGCGACCCTGTGGTGATTGCCACCGGACCTTACGCCATCCGCGCCCACGGGCCTGCCGACGGCAAGCCAGACCAGCCGCCCAATGCGGGGATGCACGGTTTTGACCCCCACAGGATGGTGGAGATGAAGGCCAGCTTTTTCGCCGCCGGTCCGGACATTGTGCGTGGGCGCACGGTGGCGCCGTTTGAGAATGTGAATCTGTATCCGTGGCTGGCTCACTTGTTGGGCCTGACCGCCCCCAAGACGGATGGCAGCTTGAATGTGCTATCTGGAACTTTGCGGGATGGCGGCGCCGCACAAGCAAAGTGATGCAAGGAGCAAGGGACCGATGAACACGGTGCTGGGAATTGACGGTGGAGGGACGCGCACCCGCGCTTCCATTGTGGAAGGCGAGCGGGTGCTGGCTTTCGTCGAGCATGGATCGATCAAGCGTCTGCGCGTGGGCGCGCGGGTGGCGGAAGAGAATCTGCGCACCCTGCTGGGCGAAGTTTTCAAGCAGGCGGGTGTGCAGGGCGTGCGGGCGGCATCCGCGGGTGTGGCCAGCGCGAACATGCCCGGCGTAGCGGAATGGATTTCGGTTGTTTTTCGCGATTTTGGTGTGGAGCGCTCAGAGGTTGTAGGCGACGAAGTGATTGCGCTGGATGCGGCATTCAAGGGTGGGCCGGGAATCCTGCAAATCGCCGGGACCGGTACAAATTGCATCGGGCGCGCACCCGACGGAGGCCGCGAGTGCTACGGCGGCTGGAGTTCGCGGCTGGGCGACAACGGCTCGGGCTATTGGATCGGCCTGCACGCTGTGCGCCGCGCGCTGAAAGCCCATGACCGCGAAGAGCCGACGCGCGTGCTGGAGACGGTGGGCCAGATATGGGGAACGCCGACCATCGACCAACTGGTGAACCTGGGCGACAGCACGCCTGGCCCGGACTTTGCCGCACTGGCCCCGGCAATCAGCCAGCTTGCGGAGGAAGGCGACGCGGTGGCAGCGGGGGTTTTGCAGGAGGCAGCCGAGGACCTGGTGGAATCGGTGCTGCTGGTGCGGGGGAAGCTCCGCCGCAAGCACAACCTGACGGAAGAAGTTCCGGCGGCGTGGATCGGCAGCGTGATTGGCAAAGCGCGCCTGGTCCGCGAGCCGTTCTTCGCCGGACTGCGCGCCGCCGCGCCGCAGATGCCGGTGAAGGAGAGCGAAGTGGCGGGGATCGAAGGCGCAATCTGGCGTGCCCAGCGGCTGGCGGAAGCGAGCTAAATGGTTGGGGGAGACTGGACAGGCTAAGCGTTGTTGAAAACAAAGTGTAACGGGTTGGCGGAAGAGTGCAGCCGCAGGTCCTTCGACTACGCCTCTCGCGATGAAGCTGCGAAAGGCTTCGCTCAGGATGACAAGTATTATAATTATCAATGACTTGCATTGATATCATATGTCGATACGGCCTAGCAGCTTAGCGGACGGATTGCCCGCCGACGACGGAGCCGACCAGACGGCCGGCTGCATCCACGGCCACCAGGCTGGCTGGCATTCCCACGGCGAGCGCGCCGGTCTGGCCGGAAAGGCCGGTCATGGCCGCGGGATTGGCCGTCAAGAGGCGCAGACCCTGCGGCACAGTAGCGCCGGTAAACTGCACAAAGTTGACCAGTGCGCGGTCCAGGGTGAGCACACTTCCGGCCAGGGTACCGTCGGTCGGAGCGTCTTTGACCACGGCGCGACCGGCGGCCACCAGCACCGGAAATCCGCCGAGCAGATATTCCCCGTCGGGCATACCGGTGGCGCTCATGGCGTCGGTGATCAGGATCGCCCGTTCCGGTCCCTTGGCCCGCCACCACAGGCTCACGATTTCCGGCTGGGAGTGGATGCCGTCGCAGATCAGCTCGGCATACGTGGCGTCGTTGGTGAGCATGACGCCAAGGATGCCCGGTTCGTGGTGATGCAGGGGGCGCATGCCGTTAAATATGTGCGTGGTGCTGACCGCTCCGGCAGCAATGGCGAGGCGGGTCTGGGCGGCGGTGGCATCGGAGTGTCCCAGCGAGACACGAACTCCGCGGCTAGTGGCGTGCGCGGTCAACTCGACTGCGCCGGGCAGTTCCGGCGCAAGGGTGATGAGCTTGACATGTCCTTCAGCGGCGTCGACAAGCCGGTCGAAGATGGAGATGTCCGGGGCCAGCAGGTGCTCCGCCGGCTGAGCGCCGCGGCGGGCGTGGGAGAGAAACGGGCCTTCAAGGTGAATGCCCAGCGGCCGCGCGTGCCCCGGGTGTGGAGGCTCGGCGAGCAACTTCGCCAACCCCTCAACCGCGCGCAGAGTCACGTCTAAAGGAGAGGTGACGGTGGTGGCCAGAAAGCTGCCTGTTCCATGCGAAGCCAGAAAGCCGGTGATGGCGTCAAGCGCCTGGGGCGTTGCTTCCATCAAGTCGTGGCCGGCAGCGCCGTGAATGTGGACGTCAAAGAACGCGGGGGCCAGTGTAGCGCTGGGAAAGTCGAGGACCTCAGCGCCTGCCGGTAGTGGCGCCGCCTCGCGACTGGTGATGGATCCAATTTTGCCGTCTTCGATTACCACTTGCGGGTGGCTGGTCAGACGGCTGCCGTCCCAAAGCCTCGCCGCGGTAAGTACAGTGCGCATAGGGCCAATTATTGCAGGGGTTGCCGCTTTGCGCATCGGGCAACGGTTGAATCGAGATGGAGTGAAGGCGGGTGAAGCGGCCGCTGTCATGGCAATGTCAAGCGCTATCGACCCCGGCTTTGTTATGGTTTTGTGCATGCAGATCAGGGCGCTGTTGACGGTTGTATCTTCGTTTCTCGCTCTGGCCGCCGGGCAAATGGCGGCACAGACGCGGGACCTGCCCACCAGCAAACAGTTGATCGGGCCAATTCCAGGCCATCCGCAGCGGCTGAACAGCCTGCCCATGTCGATGGCCGTCTCACCGGATGGGCGCTACGTGGTCACGGTCAATGCCGGGTACGGAACCTTCGAGTCGCACTACGATCAATCGCTGGCAGTGCTGGACACGCGCAGCGGCGCCGTCAGGGACTTTCCCGACGCGCGCACGCTGGCGCGGGTAGCGCGGCAGACGCTTTACTCCGGCCTTGCGTTCAGTAGTGACGGCAGCCGCCTGTACGCCAGCATGGGCTCGATTACCGATCCGATGGGCGACGGCAAAGAGGACATGGGCAGCGGCAAAGAGGACATGGGCAGCGGCATTGTGGTCTACCGCTTCAGCGATGGCGCGATCGAGCCGGAGCGGCTGCTCCACCTGCCGATGCAGGCGCTGGCTGCGGGGAGGAAGTCAAAGTCGCCGCAGGGCGCGGAGAGCCTGCAGGGCATTCCTTTCCCGGCGGACATCGCTCTAGTGAGTCGTGGCGGCGCGGAAAGGCTGCTGGTGGCGGATAACCTGTCGGACGACGTGCTGCTGCTCGATCCTGCCAGCGGGGCTATTGAACATCGCTTCGATTTATCTGAGAGCGATGCCGTGCCGGCTACCTATCCCGTGGCGCTGCAACTCGCCAAGGACGGCCGCCGCGCTTTTGTTGCGCTGTGGAATGCATCGGAGATTGTGGAACTCGACCTGGAGAAGAACCTGGTCGGCCGCAAGCTGGCGCTGCTGAAGCCGACCAGTCCTGTCGCGCCGGGCACGCATCCATGCGCGCTGGCGCTGGCGCCGGACGGCAAGACGCTCTACGTGGCCATGGCTAACCGCGATGCCGTGGCGGCTGTGAATGTGGGCGGGGATGAGTTCGCCGTGAAGGGCTTCTTCGATACCCGGCTCCCGGGGCAGAGCTACTTTGGCGCGGAGCCGGAGGCGCTGGCTTTGAATGGCGACGGCAGCCGGCTCTACGCAGCGAATGCGATCAGCGATGCCGTGGCCGTAATTGACACGCGCAAGCTGACCGCCAAGGCTGCTCGCGCAAGCATGGTGGAGCCGGATGGATTCATTCCCACCGAGTGGATGCCGATGTCGATGGCGTTTCTGCCGTCGTCCACCGGCGGAAGCCTCTATGTGGCGACTGCGAAAGGGCAGGGAACGGTGGCGAACAATTTCGCGCAGCGCGAGACAGCAGAGACGACGGCTCACAATTACCACTCGGAGAGCACATACATCCCCACGTTGTTGTATGGCTCGCTGGCCACGCTGGACGCAGCGGAGATCGAAAAAAATTTGCTGCAATGGACGGCAGTGGTGCTGGAATCGAACCGCATGAAGGCGGCGGCAGAGAAGATTCCGTTTGCCGTTGAAACGCGGAATCCGATCCGGCACATCATCTACATCATCAAGGAGAATCGCACCTACGACCAGGTACTCGGCGACCTGCAACAGGACGGCAAAGCGGTGGGCAACGGTGACCCCAGCCTGACGATGTACGGTGCGGCCATCACGCCCAACATGCACAAGCTGGCGCTGCGGTTCGGCGTGCTGGATAACTTCTTCGATTCGGGCGAAGTGTCGGGTGACGGGCATGTGTGGTCCACGGCGGCCATTGGCACCGACTATCTTGAGAAGACCTGGCAGCAGGCCTATCGCGGCGAGCAGCGCACCTATGACTACGAGGGCGTGGTGGCAGACGGCTATCCGCTGCTGCAAAAGATTCCCGACGTGAACGAGCCGGCCAGCGGCTACCTGTGGGGCAACCTGGCCGCGCACGGAAAGACGTATTACCACTTTGGCGAATTTATCGCCACCACTTTCTGCGGAGACATCAAGGCAGGGAATCCGCAGCAAGGACCGATGCTGCCGGGGCAAAGCTGCGCGAGCAAGGAGATTGCACCGGGCGAGGCGCTGCCCGACGAATGGGGCGGCGGGCGAAACAAATGGCCATGGCCGATTCCGCGGATCGCCTACAACATCGCCACCAAGCCGGAGCTTGTGGGTCACTTTGCGCCGGAGGAGCCGGACTTCGACCTGGCGGTTCCGGACCAGATCCGCGCCGACATTTTCATGAAGCACTTGAAGCAGTGGGTTGCGGACAAAGAGCAGGGCAAAGATACGATGCCCAACTTCGTGATGCTGCGGCTGGGCAACGACCACACGGCAGGAACGCGGCCCGGAGGACCCACGCCGAAATCGTCGGTGGCCGATAACGACCTGGCGGTGGGGCGCGCGGTGGAAGCCATCTCCCACTCGCCGTTCTGGGACTCGACGGCTTTCTTCATTCTGGAAGACGATGCACAGAACGGCGCGGACCACGTGGACGCGCATCGCAGCTACGCGCTGGTCGTCAGCAAGTATGCGCCCCAGGGAGTTGAAGGCAAGCCATTCGTTGACAGCCGCTTCTACTCCACCGTGAGCGTGGTGCGCACCATGGAGTCGCTGCTGGGCCTGCCGCCAATGAACAACAATGACGCTTTCAGTTCGCTGCTCTCGCCGTTGTTCAGTGGGTCGGGCGACCAGGCACCCTATGCAGCCGATTATTCCAATCGCGACAATGGCCTCATCTACACGGCCAATGAAAAGACGGCGGAGGGCGCCAAAGAGAGCATGAAGATGGACTTTCGCCATGCCGACCGCGCCGACGCGCAAAAACTGAACGTGATTCTATGGAAGGACGCCATGGGCAAGCGGCCGGTGCCGGCCATGTTGACGGAGCGCCGGAAGAAGACGGGCAAGGATGACGACGATTAATGCTGGATGGCTGCGATTAGAGGACGGTGCTTCAGTAGGTTCTCAAGTTCGGTGCACACGCGATGCTAAACCCTACCCGCGCGTGTATGGTTATATGGGCAGAAATATTCCGCGTGGGAGGAACTTGTGAGTCCATTGAATCGGAGAAGTTTTCTTAGAGTGGCGGGGGCGGCGTCAGCCGCTTCATTGATTGGGACGAGGGTGCACGCATTGTCGGTATTGCAAGACGAAGGGGCGCGGGCGGTAGGGGCCAACGACCACATTCAGATTGCGCTGATCGGCGCGGGCGGACAGGGCCAGGGCGATACAAAAAACGCGGTGCAGGTGCCGGGCGTGAAGCTGGTAGCTGTGGCCGACTGCTATACCGGCCGCCTAGCGCACGCCAAGGAACTGTGGGGCGACGACATTTTCACTACGCGCGACTACAACGAGATTCTGGCGCGTAAAGACATTGACGCGGTGATCATCGGCACGCCCGACCACTGGCACAAGCAAGTGGCAGTGGACGCGATGAAGGCGGGCAAGGATGTGTACTGCGAAAAGCCGATGATCCATCTCTATTCCGACGGGCCGGAGATGATCGAGACGGCGCGGCGCACCAACCGCATCATCCAGATTGGCAGCCAGCGGGTCAGTTCGGTGATCTATGCCAAAGCCAAGGAACTGCTGGCCGCAGGCGCCATCGGCAAGCTGAACATGGTGACCGCGCGCTGGGACCGCAACTCGGCCATGGGCGCGTGGAGCTATACCGTTCCGCCCGATGCCTCGACGGAAACCTGCGACTGGCCGCGCTTTCTGGGCACCGCGCCCAAGATTCCCTTCAACGCCGAACACTTCTTCCAGTGGCGCAAGTGGAAGGCTTACGGCAGCGGCGTGGCCGGCGACCTGTTTGTCCACCTCTTCAGCGGCACACACTTTATTACCGGCTCCAACGGCCCCACACGCGGCATGGCTACCGGCGCACTGCGCTTCTGGAAAGATGGCCGCGACGTGCCCGACGTAATGCTGGGCCTGTTTGACTATCGCGAGGGCTTCAACCTGAGCCTACGGGTCAACTTTGTGGACGGCGGCGAAGAGAGCGAGGGCCTCATCTTTACCGGCTCCGAAGGCACCATGGAGATTGGCGGAGGCGGCGTAAGTGTGAACCGGGTGCCGCGCGAGACGGACCCGGGCCTGATGATCGACACGTTCCCTGAAGCGATGCAGAAGCAGATTCTGGCGTCGCATGCAGAAAAGTATCCGCGCACGCATCCCGAAGGCGCGCCGCCTGTGGGCTACGAGAAATATATGGCTCCAGACGGTTACAGCGATAGCTACGACCACTTCAAGAACTTCTTTGCATCGGTGCGCTCGCGCAAGCCGGTGGTGGAAGACGCGGTGTTTGGCTATCGTGCTGCCGGAGCGGCCCTGCTGAGCAATCTCAGCATCGAGCGCGGCGCGGTGATCAAGTGGGACCCGGATGCGATGAAAGTGGTGTAAGACAATCTGGTTTTGAAATTACTCCGCGCCGGTTCCTCACAATGGAAACGGCGCGGATTTTTTTGCGTGAAACAGAAGAGCTGAGCAGCGGTTAGACTGTGGGAATGGTCAAGCGCATCGGAGTGCATCTGGGCACGGCAGGCGGGGCGTCCAACGCCGTGGAGCGGGCGCGGGAGATCGGCGCCAACACGTTTCAGATATTTTCGTCGAGCCCACGGATGTGGCGCGCGCCCAAGGTAGATCCTAAACAGGCCGAGCGCATGCGCGTACTTCGTGCCGCGCTCGATGTGGGCCCGCTGGTGATTCATACCAGTTACCTGGTCAACGTGTGCAGCCAGTCGGATGAGATTCGCAAGAAGAGCATCGACGCGTTTCGCGGAGAGATTGAGCGGGCCTTGATGTGGGGCGCTGAATACCTGGTGCTGCATCCTGGCTCGTGGAAGGGGCTGACGCGAGACGAAGGCTTGAAGCTGGCGGCCGACTCCATCACCCGGGCCATCGACGGGCCGCCGTGGCAGGGAACGGGCTTCCACATCCTGATCGAGAACACGGCCGGCGCGGAATTTTCACTGGGCGGCAGTTTTGAGCAGGTGGCGGAACTGGTGGAGCGCTTGAAGTCCGCGGCGCCAGTGGGCGTGTGCCTGGATACGTGCCACAGCCACGTGGCCGGATACGACCTGATAACCGGGGAAGGCTATGCGGAAACCGTGACACAGATCGCGAATACGGTGGGGTTGGACGCCGTCCTCGTATGGCACTGCAACGACGCCAAGGCGGAGCGCGGGTCGAAACTGGATCGCCACGAGCATATTGGGCAGGGCACCATGGGCGTAGAGCCTTTTCGGCGGCTGCTGAACGATGAGCGGTTTGCTCATGCGGCATTTATTGCGGAGACGCCGGTGGATGAACCCGGGGACGAAGAACGCAATGTGCGGGTGCTGAAGAGCCTGGTTGCGGTGCTCGCAAAATGAAGCGTCTTCTCCATTTACACTGAAAGGTTATGGCGGAAGAAAAAGAGTTTCGATACGATCCGGCGCTGATTGAACCCAAATGGCAGGAGCGCTGGGCTGCGGACCCCGCGCTCTATGCGGCGGAGCCGGCTGCGAGCGGCAAGCCCAAGTATTACGTGCTGGAGATGCTGCCCTATCCCAGCGGCCAGTTGCACATGGGGCACGTGCGCAACTATTCGATCGGCGACGCGCTGGCCCGGCACATGTGGATGCGGGGCTACAACGTGCTGCACCCCATGGGGTGGGACGCCTTCGGATTGCCGGCGGAGAACGCGGCGCTCAAAAACAATACCCCGCCGCGGGAGTGGACGCTGAACAACATCGCCGCGATGAAGCGGCAGATGCAGCGCCTGGGGTTGGGCTACGACTGGGCCACCGAAGTGACGACCTGCCTGCCCGACTACTACCGCTGGAACCAGTGGTTTTTCCTGCGTATGTATGAGAAGGGCCTGGTTTATCGCAAGAAGAGCAAGGTGAACTGGTGCCCCGACTGCGCAACCGTGCTGGCCAATGAGCAGGTGATCGACGGGCGCTGCTGGCGGCACGAAGACACCATCGTGGAACAGCGCGACCTGGAGCAGTGGTTCTTCCGCATCACGGCGTATGCGGACGAACTGCTCGACGACCTGGACAAACTGGAAGGCTGGCCGGAAAAAGTGCGTACCATGCAGCGCAACTGGATCGGCCGCAGCGAAGGCACGGAGGTGGATTTCTTCCTGGAAGAACAGGAAGCAGTGAACAGTGAACAGGGAGCAGGGAACAGGGAACAGGGAACGAAAGGCCAGCGCATTCGCGTCTTTACTACGCGGGTGGACACCATCTTCGGCGCCACCAGCGTGCAACTGGCGCCGCAGCACGCGTTGGTGGCCAGCTTCACCGCTGCCGATGCGGTGTTGAAGGCGCAGGTGGACGAACTGATCGAGCAGCAGAAGAAGGCTCGTGAAGCGGGCGACCTGGGTGCAATCGAGAAACACGGCGTAGCCACAGGCCGCTTCGCCCTCAACCCTTACAACGGAGAGCGCGTTCCCATCTGGGTGGCCAACTACATCCTGATGGACTATGGCACCGGGGCCATCATGAGCGTGCCGGGACACGACGAGCGGGACTTCGAGTTTGCCACCAAGTACGGCATTGAGATTCGCAGAGTGATCGCGCCTGCGCAGCCCGGCGGCGAAGATGCCGCGCTGCCATTTACCACGGAAGACGGCGTGTTGGTGAACTCCGGTGAGTACGACGGACTGACCTGCACGGAGGCGGAGAAGAGATTACAAGCGGTGGCAGAGCGCGAGGGGTTCGGCAAGGCCACCGTGACGTTCCGCCTTAAAGACTGGGGCGTGAGCCGTCAGCGCTATTGGGGTACGCCCATTCCCATGATCCACTGCGAGCGCGACGGGCTGGTGCAGGTGCCCGACGAGCAGTTGCCCGTGCTGCTGCCGCCGCAGATAGAGATCACGCAGCAGGGCGGCTCGCCGCTGGGCAGGGTGGCGGAGTTTGTCCATGTGACTTGTCCAAAGTGCGGAGGTCCGGCGCGGCGCGAAACGGACACCATGGACACGTTCGTCGACTCGAGCTGGTACTTCTATCGCTACACCGATGCGAAGAACGCCGCGCAGCCATTTGATCCGGCGCGCGTGGGCTACTGGTTCCCCATCGACCAGTACATCGGCGGCGTGGAGCACGCGATTCTGCATCTGATCTACTCGCGCTTTTGGACCAAGGTGATGCGCGACCTGGGGCTGATCAAGAACGATGAGCCGGTGCGCCGGTTGTTCACGCAGGGCATGGTGATCAAGGACGGGGCCAAGATGTCGAAGTCCAAGGGCAACGTGGTTTCGCCCGACGACATGGTGGCTCGCTACGGCGCTGACGCGACGCGCATGTATGCGCTGTTTGCCGCGCCGCCCGACCGCGACCTCGACTGGCAGGAAGACGGCGTGGCCGGTGTGAGCCGGTTCCTGGGCCGCGTGTGGCGACTGGTGACGAAGTATGCGCCTGTGGCTAATATGGGGCGTTCGGGGTGGTCTCAATCGCGAAAAGAAGGCGCCACAGGCCTTTCGCTCAAGCTTCTGCGCAAACTGCACCAGACCACGGCGAAGATCACTTTGGAATTCGAAGGCCGATGGCACTTCAACACCTGCGTTGCGGCCATCATGGAACTGGTGAATGAAGTGCAGGCTGTTGACGCACGGTTGGCAGCAGGCGAAGTTGAGCCGCCGGTGTTGCATGAACTCCTGAGTTCGCTGGTTCTGTTGCTGGCAATTTTCGCGCCGTACCTGGCCGCGGAGTTGTGGGAAGAACTGGGCGAAGCCGGTTCGGTGTTGCGCGCACCGTGGCCGGTGAGCGATCCGGAATTGGCCAAGGAAGACGAACTGGAGATTCCGGTACAGATCAACGGCAAACTGGTGACCGTGGTGCGCGTGGCAGCGGGCGCTGCCGCCAAAGACATTGAAGCGGCGGCGCTGGCCGACGCGAAAGTGCAGTTGCGGACGGCGGGAAAGACCGTGGCGAAGATCATTGTTGTGCCGGGAAGGGCCGCGAACCTGGTGGTCAAGTAACATGGCACCGCCGTTGCGCGGCACCCAGTCGCTGGTGGGCCAGATGGGCTGGGTTTTCAGCCGGCCATCGCTCACGGCCCTTGAAGTGGGATGGCGCTGGCTCTTCGGCGTGCTGTTTCTGCTGGTCTGCTGGGTGCAGGCGCAGCACATCCTGGCCGCGATTCCGTTGGAGTCGGCAGGACTCACGGGGCTGGATGCGATGAACCCGTGGGTGGCTGCGGTGCAACTGGCCAACGCATGGGCGCTCTACCAGCCGCATGTTGAGGCAGTATTGCGCTGGTTTGCGCCGATGGCGGCGCTGGCATGGGTGGTCATCTCCGCGTTGGGACGCGGACTTGTGCTGCAGCGCCTTGAGCCGCGTCTGCGCTTTCGACCCGTGTCGATGATGGTTTTGCAGGCCGCATGGCTGGTGCTGCTTGGGCTCACTCTGTGGGGCTGGTTCGGTTCGATGCAAGCAGTGGCGGCCGCGCACATCGCTCCTGGAGGCGAGCCCGATTTGGTGGGCTACTCGATGTGGGCCATCTTTCTGTCGCTGGGCTTCTTTACGCTGTGGGCGCTGATCAACTGGGCGGTATCGCTCGCGCCGCTGCTGGTGCTGCTGGAGGGGCGCTCCGCGCTTTCGGCCCTGGGCGAGAGTCTCAAGCTGGGCAGGGCATTTACGAGCAAACTGATGGAGATCAACCTGGTGATGGGGATTGTGAAGCTGGCGCTCATTGTGCTGGCCATGGTGCTGTCCGCTGCGCCGCTGCCCTTCAGCGATCAGTTGGGTGACGCCCTTCACGCGGTTTGGGCTGCCGCAACGGTCTTCTATATGGTTGCCAGTGACTATTTCCAAGTGGTGCGGCTGAAGAGCTTTGTGGAGTTCTGGAAGATGTTTCGCAGCGCACAGTCCGCCAGTTATTGAGCTGCAGCGGAATGCGGAGGAGATGCCAAGGCGTCGATTTCAAGGCATTGCGGCCCGCGATGATCGCCGGGGCCGCTGACATTGGCGTCAATATCGAGCGATTTACGGCAGGCCCTGGCAGCATCGGCCAACTTGTGATTCTCGGCAAGAATCAGGGCGCGATGATAGTGGTAGGCGGCTTCGCGCGGCGCGGTCTTGGCGCTCCGGGGTAGGGTATCGAGGGCAGAATCGAGATCGCGAAGAGCGGGACCGAGCTTGCCCATCGCCGCCTGAATTCTCGCATTCAAATCATAGGCATCGGCCAGAGCCACAGACTTGGCGCTTCCGGGATCCAGTTCCTCACCCTGATGCACATTGACCTTCTCGCCCTGTTGCAGGGATTTGAATTGCTTGCTCTGCCAATGGAGTGCTTCCTTGGCGTTTCCGATGGCTAGAAAATCGTCGGCCATGCACGACTGGCTGGACGCGCAGTTCTGTGTATATTTGAGCGCCATGTTCACGGCGACGCGCTCCTGTGCGTAATCGTGCTGGGCAGGATCGGAGCCGAAGATTGATTCGAATGCGGCGACGGCTTCGGCGTGCCGGCCCAGATCCGCGAGGGCATAGGCTTGGAAGATTTGCGCAGGCGTGGCAGTGCCGGCGGGCGGGCTCGCAGGCTGCTGTGGCTGTAGATTGAGCGCCGGAATCAGGAATACCACAAGCAATATGTTGCGATGCACGTTGTTCAGCCTCATGTCGATTGCGCCTTAGACTCAAGCCGCGCCCCGCTATTGTGAAGGCGTGACCCCCATGCGCAAGCGGCTTGCGACAGCCTTGCCATCTTTGTAGGCGGGAATGAATTTCCAGCCCACAGTGGAGCCGACCAAGTCCTTGTCGGGACTTCCTTCCACCTTGGCGGAGCGGACCTTTCCCGCCGCGTCAACCACCAGGTTTACGGCAACTTCAGTGACGGGCGCGGCCTCAGAACCTTCCGGCGGAGGCGGACGCCGCATGAGAATCTGCACCGGAAAGCTGTCGGCCTCGAAGGAACTCATGTGGTCCTGTGAACCACCTGAACCACCGGAACCCATCGACGGGTCACCGTGACCCTGGTGAGGCAGGTCTACGGTGGCGTCCGACACTTTTCCTGTGACCCGATCGAAGATCATGGCATGTTTAGGCCGGCGCGAAGGAGCCAATTCGTGGGAGACGCCGTCAACCCTGCTGCGGATTCCGTGCGCTCGCGCATCAAGGATGGAGGCGCGAATCCGGTCGACGTCGGCCGGGGGCCACATGGCGCCGAGGGCATTCCATGCGTCCTGTTCACGGTCGCTGTAGAGATAACCCCATACAATCTCCAGCACCCTGATCTTGGTGGTCAGGTCGCGATGCATCTGGTCGGCGGACATATGAAACATGGTCGACAACTTTCCATCGCTGGTCTTGAAGTCGGCTAAGTCGCGGGGATCAATTTGGGTGCGCAGCGCCTCAATTTGGCGATCGAAGGCAGATCGGAACTCGGAACTTACGTCGATCAAGCGCTCTTTTTCATACCTCAGGACGACTGTAGGAGGGAGATCGAATGAGCTTAGAGGTATGTTGTCGAAGTCCTTTAAGGCTCCGGCATCGTCGGTCCATATCTCGATGAGACCGTCCAAATCGGTATCGGCAGCGCTGTAATAATCGCCTCCTGTGATCTCTTTCAGCAGGCGCGGAGGCTTCTTCAGGGAGTAGATTTCGTATTTCATGAGCGGATCGCTGTCGGTCGCCTTCACCTGCAGCGCCACGACGAGCGAGCCCAGGCCCAGATCGATACCCATGGCATCGACATCGACCTCGGAGGCATCGGGCACAGCCCGCAGGTCCTGCCTTTCCCATCTGAATTTTGCCTGGCAGGCGTGTTTGGCGAATTCCCCACTGCGCTCGGGCCCCACGGATACTGCGACACCGGTGGTGGATTTGGCGTCGAAGCTGCCGAACCCTCCGCTGCACACGACACTGTGCGCCTGGGCGCCGGCTGCAATGGGCAAGAAACAGAAGATAGCCAAGAGGATCAACGTGCAGGCGAATTGGCGGCGTTGCAGATTCGACATGGCGATTTCTCGAACAATACCAACCGGATGGAGATTAGCACAAGCACGACTTCGGATGTGGTGACGCTCATGGGTGCATCAAACGGAAAAATTCCGGTCATTGCGGCTGGTCGTAATAGCCGGTATTCGTCCTCGCAGTGAAACCTGGCTTGCCGATTTGCACCTTCAAGTCGTGATATTCGTCAGGCCGGTCAGCGCGCGGAGGATCGAACGAGATGGTGTAGAAGGCAGTGGCGTCGGCGACAGAGTGGTTGATTTGAGCGACCAGGTCGTTATCCGGACCGAGGACGCGCCCGCCGCTCTGCGCCGCCACTACCTTCAAACCGAGGCAGGCAGGCTCGGCTTGGTTGGCTTGTTTCACCCCTTTTACATAATTCTGATAATCAGTCGAGCGAATGTCTCCTGTGCCCTCTGAGACGCTATACAGGGACATCCGCGCCTCACGCATAAGGTTGGAAAACCTAACGATCGCATCGAAATTCGCCTGCATATCGCGGGGTGAGAAATTAAATATCGGCCCATCGAGCATGGGCCAGCCGGATCCAATCCAGACCAGCAGCTTCTTGCCCGGCACATGCGCCGCGGGTTGAACAATGGAGCCCAACGACTTGGTACTGAACTGGAAACGTTCCAGATCGCCCCAGGCGCCCTGGGCGGGGCCAATGGTGCGCAATCTGGGTTGGAGTTGCTCCACAGCGGTAGCCAGCGCATTACCGTCAAGCGAGGGTTGGGCCGCGAGGGTGACACCGAGGTTAGTCATCAGCAGGACGGCTACCGGCTGGGCGAGATGTCCGCCGTTCTGGCGCAGAAACTTTTCGATTTCCTTACGAACAATGACAACATTGCTGTCCCCAACGTTCACCGTGTCGATAAGAAGAATGACTTCAGGCGGCAGGTTGTTGGCAGAAGGTCTTGGGTTATGAGGCTGGAAAGAGAGAATCTTCGCGGGCTGTTTATCGTCGAGCAGGGTGAAGTCGGCGCGTTCAAGGCCGGAGATAGGATTTCCTGCCTTGTCGGTCACTACGACATCAAGCTTGATGCGGCCCGTTGCGTGGTCAGGCGGGGGAGCGGGACGCTCGGCGAGGGTGGGCACCTGGGCAGCAGGCGCCTGCTCAGCGGGAACTGCCCCCTGCTGCGCAAGCAGACAGGCCGGGATGCAAATGATAAGTGCGAAACCGGCGCGACGCAGTCTATTCATGGGGCTATCCTCCGCGAAAATCCGCTGTGTGAGCTTGCAGGAAGTCTATTCTAACAGCCAGCCTGCCTGTGCCTGGCAGCGGATCTAGAAGAGCTTGAGGCGGATGACCAGACACTTCTTTAGGTTCTCCCGCATGCCCTTAATCAACTGCTGCGCCTGGTCCATGGCCTGGTCGGCATGATCGAAAAGCGATCGGCTCTGCAGCAGTTGTCCCAGTGTGCCCTTGCCCTCGTCCACGCTTTTAAGAATGCTGCCGAACCCTCCGCTGCATACGACACTGTGCGCCTGGGCGCCAGCTGCAATGGGCAGGAAACAGAAGATAGCCAAGAGAATCAACGTGCAGGCGAATTGGCGGCGGTACAGATTCGCCACGACGATTTCTCGAAAAATACCAACCGGATGGAGATTAGCATAAGCACGACTTCTGACGTGGCGACGCTCGTGGGTGCATCCAACGTAAAAATTCCTCTCATTGCGGCTGGTTGTAATAGCCGGTATTCGTCCTCGCAGTCAAACCTGGCTTGCCGATTTGCACCTTCAGGTCGTGATATTCGTCAGGCAGGTCAGCGCGTGGAGGATCGAACGAGATGGTGTAGAAGGCAGTGACGTCGGCGACAGAGTGGTTGATTTGAGCGACCAGGTCATTATCCGGACCGAGGACGCGTCCGCCGCTTTGCGCTGCCATTACCCTCAAGGTGAGGTCGGCAGGGTCGACTTGCTTGGCCTGCTTCAGCCCTTTTACATAATCCTGGTAGTCAGTCGAGTGAATGTCTCCTGTGCCCTCTGCAACGCTATACAGGGACATCCGCGCCTGACGTATAAGGGTGGAAAAACTAACGATGACATCGAAATTCGCCTGCTTGGCACGGGGTGAAAAATTGAATTCGGGCCCATCGAGCATGGGCCAGCCGGGTCCGATCCAGATCAGCAGCTTTTTGCCCGGCTCCTACGCCGCGAACTGAACAATGGAGGCCAACGACTTGGTGCAGAACTGGGCCCGTTCCAGATCGCCCCATCCCTGGGGGGGCCAACGGTGCGCAATCTGGTTTGGAGCTGCTCCACAGTGGTAGCCAGCGCATTTCCGTCACGCGAGGGCTGGGCCGCGAGGGTGACACCGAGGTTAGTCATCAGCAGGATGGCAACCGGCTGGGCGAGATGTCCGCCGTTCTGGCGTAGAAATTTCTCGATCGCCCGGCCCACGGTGACAACATACGGGTCCCCAACATTGACCGTATCGAACATAAGAATGACCTCAGGCAGCGGGTCCTCTGTTGGGGTGGTTGCGTTGTAGGCCTGAAAGGAGAGAATCTTCGCGGGCTGTTTGTCGTCGAGCAGTGTGAAGTCCTCGCGCTCGAGACCAGAGATCGGCTTTCCCGACTTGTCGGTCACTACGACATCAAGCTCGATGCGGCCCATGGCGTTGTCAGGCGAGGGAGTGGGACGCTCGGCGAGGACGGGCTCCTGAGCAGCAGGCGCCTGCTCAGCGGGAACCGCGCCCTGCTGCGCAAGCAGACAGGCCGGAAGGCAAATGATAAGTGCGAAACCGGCGCGACGCAGTCTGTATATGGGGCTATCCTCCGCGAAAATCCGTTGTGTGAGTTCGCAGGAAGTCTACACAAACAGCCAGCTTGCCTGAGCCTGGGAGCGGGCCTAGAAGAGCTTGAGGCGGATGACCAGATACTTCTTCGGATCCTCGCGCATGCTCTTGATTAACTGCTGCGCCTGGTCCATGGTCTGGTCGGCATGATCGTAGAGCGCGCGGCTTTGCACCATTTGTCCCAGTGTGCCCTTGCCCTCGTCCACGCTTTTGAGAATGCTGTCGAGGCGGCTGATGGTGTCATCCAGCTTTTGCGCAAAGGCCGGGTCCTTGGCCAGCTTGCCCAGGGAGCCCTTGCCCTGGTTAACCTCGGCCATCAACTGGTTGGCGTTGGCCACGGTGGTGTTCAGATTGTTGTAGAGCGTCTCGTCGCGCAGCAGTTTGCCCGCGGAGCCCTTGCCCTCGTCCAGCCCGGTGGCGATATTGTCGAGGTGGTCGACGACGGAGCTGGCATGGGTGTAGAGCGTGTCGTCGTTGACCAGCTTGCCCATGGTGCCGCGGCCCTGGCTGATGGCGCTGGTAATCTTTTCAAGATCGTTGGTGATGTGGGAAACCTTGGCATAAAACACCGGATCGTTGATCAACCCTCCGATTGTGCCGCGCTTCGAGTTAAGCGAGTCCACGAGGATTTCGAGTTTGTGGAGCAGTACGGCGACCTGCTCGATGGAGGTCTCGCTGGTGCTGATTACGGTTTGAATGCTGGGCGACTGGGTGGCCGTGAGTTCGGCGTTTTCGGCCGGCGGGGGGCCGGTGGCATGGCCGGAGTCGATGTCGACGTAGCTGTCGCCGAGCACGCCTGCCTGGGTAATTGCGGTAGTCGAAGTGGTATGCAGGTCCTGGAGATAGTCGCGGCCCACGCGCATGGTCACCTCCACCGGGGTGGGATTGCGCTCAGGAACCACGCGGATACGGGTGACGTTGCCGATGGTTACACCCTCAAGGGTGACGGGTGCACCGTTCTTCAGGCCCGCGGCATTCTCAAAATACGAGCGCAAGATCAGCTTGTGCGCAAACAGCCCGCCCGACGAGCCCGTCATCAAAAAGATGAGAAAAATCAGTACGGCCGAGCCCGCGAGGACCAATGCGCCAACTTTGAGCTGCGACCACTGAATCTCTTTGCGGCTGGGCAAGGCAATCCCCTTACTGAATGGAGCCGGGTAATGCTTCCATCAACGCCTTGAGAATAGCAGAAAGGGCGTGGGTTACGGCCCATTTTCGAGCACCACACTGGCCATGGCCAGGGTGGCCGTGTGGGTGATGGAGAGCGCGGCGCGGGACACGCCCATGCGGGCGGCAATCTGGGCGGCACGGCCGTGAAAGCGCAAAGTGGGCCGGCCACCCGGCTCGCGCACCACCTCGATTTCCAGCCAGTTCACACCATGGCTGATGCCTGTGCCCAACGCCTTCGCGCCCGCTTCCTTGGCCGCAAAGCGAGCGGCGAGGCTCTCGGCGGCCTGGCGTTTGCGCAGACTGTAGGCCTGCTCCGCAGCGGTATAGACGCGATTAAGGAAGCGCGGGCCATAGCGCTCCACGGAACGCTGGATGCGCCCGATCTCGATCAGGTCGATGCCGCTGCCGACGATCATGCTGTCTATGAAGCTACAACATTCTGTTTGGTTTGAGTGCCGGCGGTGGCAGGGAGCTCTGCAGGGGGACCACGGACTTCCACCAGCCAGGAGCGCTGCATGGGTCGCCGGGTGGGCTGGGAATGTATCAAAGCCGGTCACGCGGCGTGCAACTCCCGCACATCGGTGATGCTCTTCGGAGTGAATCCGATATACCAAGTGTGAGAAGGACAGTTCCACTTCGCGAACCAGTGCAAGCATCTGCTATCCCGTGGGCGCTGCAGATGAGGGCCATTTCAATGGAGGAGCCGGACCGGCTGGTGCGGAGCCTCACGGGAGCTATCCTGGGCTGCGGCGGCTGGGTCCTGAGCCGCGGCGCCAACGATACCGGATTGGTGAATGTGCTGTTTGAGTTCGAACGCCGATCCTGCGTCGATATCTACAGCATCCTGATCGCCGTGGGCCTGGAACTGAGCCAGAACGGCCACAGCCGCTTTACCGAACTGTGCCAGTGCACCCGTTTCCAGGGGGCGGACCGCGGAGAAGAAATCGCCAGCATCGACCTCGAGATTCAGACTTTTCCCACGGAGACGGAGAGCACTGCCGTTATGCCGGCGGCGTAGCGGGGTCTCAGAGCCTGTCCAAAAGCTGCGAAAGCAGCGCCGGTGCGGGAACAAGGGGGCCGGCACCGGGGGGAGCAGCGAGCAGCACGGCTACAGTCACCGGTCCGTACCCTTTTCAGGGATACCCCTCTCCCCCCTATTCTGTGAGTAAATTCTTGAGCCTAATGGACTTAGAGCATGGTAGGGTTGCTAAAATATTGAGAACATTGGAGTTGGCTGCAGAATCTTCTCAGGAAAGGACTTACGGAGGTTACACGGGTGAGACGTCTGCGCTGCCTGCTTTATCTCCTCATTCATTGTGCAAGAAACCGAGGAAATAATCGGCAAAGTTCCCTTCGGGAGCTTGCGACTCATTCGACAGGAGCAGGAGACGGAGCATCTGGCCGGAGAATTGAAGTTCGCGGCGGTTGAGGTTTGCGGCCTTCTACCCTTCCACGATGAAACTGTGGAACCGATGGGCACCCGCCGAAGAGGAGTGTCTGTGATGAGGACGATATCTATCCCGCCCTAGCGGAGCTAGACGGGGCACCCCGATTTGTGGCGGGGTTAGGGTGGGCCACCTGCCACCCATTTCTATGCCGAATCGAGTGAGAACGGAAGGGTATTTCGATTGACAGGAGATTCCACAGGCTGAAAAAGTGGGCAGATGATTCACAAAAATGTTGCTCTGGTTCTCGGTGGTGGTGGGGCTGCCGGAAATGCGTGGCTGATCGGTGTCATCGCAGGACTGGCCGAAGCTGGCATCGATATGACAGAGGCCGCCGATCTGGTGATCGGCACCTCGTCCGGCGCAACCGCGGCGGCGCATATGCGCAGCGGCATACCGCCAGCCGAACTGTTTGCTTCGATTCTGTCTGAGCCGGTTCGACCGGTCGGACAGAACCGGCAGGAGCCGCCGTCCCTGTCGATGGGCACGGTGTTCGAGCGGATGAGGGCCATCGGCGCCGCAGCCACCTCGGCAGCCGATCTACGCTGTGCGATGGGCGCGTTCGGGTTAGAAAGCGATGCCACCCTTGGACCCGCAGCGGCGGAACAGCGGCGCGCGCTGGTCGCCTCCAGGTTGCCTCGCCAGCAATGGCCGGATAGGCCGATGATCGTGGTGGCCGTCGACGCGCATACCGGCGAGCTGGCTGCATTCGACCGCGATTCCGGCGTCGACCTCGTAGACGCAGTGACCGCAGGCACCGCAATGCCTGGTCTGGCGCCCACGCACAGCATCAACGGCGCCCGCTACATCAACGGTGGCGTGCGCTCCACCGAAAACGCCGACCTCGCAGTGGGCTATGCGAACGTCGTGGTGCTCTCACCGTTTGGCGGACGGAGCGGGACACTACCGGCAGGCCAGTTCGAGGGTCTGCGCAAATTCCCGGGCGCGGACCTGGCGAGCCAGGTCGAGGCCCTGTGCAAGCAGGGCAGCCACGTTGAGGTGATCACACCGGACGCCGATTCCCGAGCCGCAATGGGCACGAACCAGATGGATCTGGCGACCCGCATCCCCGCCGCCCGTGCCGGTTTCGCCCAAGGCAAGCAGGAAGCGACCCGCGTGACGTTCCTCTGACGATTGGCAGGTGGCCCGCTCATCGAGGTATCAGGGATTGTGCCCCGTTCATCGCGGCCTCATCGCGATGAGCGGGTCTTCGGACCATGCCGTAGTGGAACCACCACAGCACTATGCCTTACGGCCTGAAGCGTTTTCAGAGAGCGGAAGCGCTTCACTTCATCACGTTCAGTTGCTTTCACCGGCTTCCGCTGCTTGAAGCCCCGGAACCCAAGGAAACGGTGGAGCCATTTTGGAACAGACCCGGGCGCGTCATGAGGCCAGGGTTTACGCCTACGTGCTGATGCCCGAATATGTTCACCTGCTGATCAACGAGCCGCCCTCCATCCTCGTAGCGCAGTTTCTGAAGGCGCTCAAGCAGATCACTTCCCGCAAGCTGAGAAGCGATCGCCGGCAGTTTTGGCAACCCCGTTATTTTGACGCGAACATCCATGGCGAAACTGCCCGGTCCGAAGTGATCCGATATATCCATAGAAATCCGGTCAAGGGGGACTTGTCTCATTGCCCGGGCAGTATCGATGGAGCAGCTTCAACCACTACGCCGCCGGAATACGAGGAGTGGTCGAAATCGAGTCGGACTGGACGGCGAGACTCCGCGGCCCACTCATCGCGATAAAGCCGCGATGAATGGGGCACAGATTCATTTTTCCGGGAAGGACAGATAAATGGAAGGACATCGAGTAGGCCACCTGCCGGAATTGAAGACAGATGGTCGAGGTTCGTGGTCTCCCAGGTGCCCAAAAGCGAGGCACCTGGGGCATCCATTTCTATCGGCGGTTCAGACGCGGGCGAGCGCCAACTGTAGTATTAGCCTGCCTCTAGCAGTCCGTAACGGCGCTGCCAGGCCATTTTGAGGCGCGCCCACACCCGTGCGCGCTCGGCCTCGGTTCCCTCGGGGGCGGGATTGTTCGCAAAGTGCGCGGCTTCCTGCTTGGCCAGTTCAAGCAACTGCCGGTCGCGGAGCAGATTGGCCACGCGAAAGTCGGGCAGTCCTGCCTGGCGGGTGCCGAAAAACTCGCCTGGCCCGCGCAGGCTCAGGTCGAGCTCCGCCAGTTCGAAGCCGTCTTGAGTGCGCACCATGGCATTCAGCCGCTCCTCGCCCGGCGGCGAAACGCGCGGCCCGGTGATCAAAATGCAATAGCTTTTCGCCGCTCCACGGCCAACGCGGCCACGCAACTGATGCAGTTGCGCCAGGCCAAAGCGCTCCGCGTGCTCCACCACCATGACGGTGGCGTTGGGGACATCCACGCCCACCTCAATCACCGTGGTGGCCACCAGCACGTCAATCTCACCGCGCTGGAAGCGGTGCATGATGACTTCCTTTTCATCGGGGTCGAGGCGGCCATGCAGCAGGCCCACGCGCAGCCCGGCCAGGGGTCCCGTGCGCAGCTTTTCATACATCTCCACTGCGGACTTCAGCCCCGACTTTGCCGCCGGATTCGCCTCCTGCACAGCAGCAGGAAACAACTCCGGCGCCTTGCCCTTGCGTGCGGCCTTTCTGGGAGGCGCTTCCGCAGGGGCATCGGCCGGATCGTGGGAAAAGTCCAGTTCCGGCTCGTCGTCCTTCGTTCCCTCGATCACCGGGTACACGATATACGCCTGGTGCTTGCGCGCCACTTCTTTACGGACGAAGTCCCACACTTCGCCGGCACGCTCGCCGGGCACGCGCCGGGTCACAATCGGCGTACGGCCCGGGGGCAGCTGGTCGAGCACGCTCACGTCCAGGTCGCCATAGAGGGACAGGGCCAAGGTGCGGGGAATGGGCGTGGCGGTCATTACCAGCACATCCGGCTCGGCCTGATGGGGCTTCTTCATCAGCTTGAAGCGCTGCAGCACACCGAAGCGGTGCTGCTCGTCGACGACCACCAGGCCCAGGCGGTCGAACTCGACCTTCTCTTCAATCAACGCATGGGTTCCAATCACCAGTTGCGCCTCACCGCGGTTGATGAGGCCCCGCGTGGATCGCTTGCGGTCCTCGTCCAGCGACCCGGTCAGCAGGACAATACGGTAGCGGCGGCTGGACCGCTCGAGGAGCTTGCGCGCGGCCAGAAAATGCTGTGTGGCGAGGATCTCAGTGGGCGCCATCAGCGCTGCCTGGTAGCCGTTCTCCATGGCCACCAGCATGGCCTGCAAGGCAACAATCGTCTTGCCCGAGCCGACGTCGCCCTGGAGCAGGCGGCGCATGGGGCTGGGCCCGCGCATGTCGGCCACGATCTCGCCCAGGGCCCGCTTTTGCGCTGCAGTAGGATGAAACGGAAGCACCTCGCGTATGGCTTCGCGGACTTTGTCGGTGGTGGCAAATCCGATGCCAGTGCGCTGCCGCATGCGACGCCGCTTCAACTCCAGCCCCAGCTCCAGAAAAAACAGCTCTTCAAAGATCAGGCGCCTGTGCGCGGGCGTGGCCGAGGCTTGCAACTGGGTGAGCGATGTGCCTTCAGGCGGATAGTGCACCTCGCGTAGCGCCGCTTCGCGGCCGGGCAAATCGAGCCGCGCCAGCATGGCCTGCGGCAGGCACTCCGGCACCGTGCCGCGCATGCTCTCAAGCAGATTGAAGATCACCTTGCGCTGCCACCGCGAGGCCAGGCGGCTGCCGCCCAGCGACTCGTAGACCGGGGTGATGCGGCCCACTTCAAGCAGCCTGGTCTCCGCATCGTCGCTGGAGTCAGGCAGCAACTCGAACTGGGGTTGAATCATCTTTAGGTTACTGCTGGAGCGGGAGGGCTCCACCTTACCGAACAAGGCCACGGTTTGCCCGGCGTGGAACTTGCCCTGCAGGTAGGTGGCATTGAACCAGATACACTTGAGCGCCAACCGGCCCTGGCCCACGGTCATCTCGAAGAGGGGCATTTTGCGGGTACGCAAGAGCGCAGCGCCACGCACTTCAGCGATTACGCTGGCCGTCTCGCCCGGCTTCAGTTCGTCCAGGCTGCGCGGATTCTGGCGGTCTTCGTAGCGGAAGGGAAGGTGGTAGAGCAGGTCTTCGGCGGTCTGGATCCCCTTGGCGGACAGCATCTCCGCCACCCGCGGACCTACGCCGGATACATACTGGACTGGGGTATCGAGGCCGGGCACACTCCGGATGCTAACGCATTGTGCCGGGGCGGCGCATATTGGGATGAGAAGGGTGCGCTGGGCCGCTCAGAGCTCCGAAATGGCGCTGCGCGCGCTGCGCACCTCGGCTGCCAGCACACGCAGCACCATCAGCGACAGGGAAGGCTGGGTCAGCATCAACTGGGAAAAGTCCTCGCAGGTTACAAAACTGACATCGGAGTCCTTGAGAACCATGGCCGACAAGGTGTAGGGCCGCTTGCCGATCAGTGCCGGTAAACCCAACAGCGAGCCCGGCTGAGCCGATGTGCACGTCACCACGCCGCCCAGGGGCGAAGTCATGGTGAGCGTGGCGCCTCCACTGCGGAGAATGTAAAGGCCCGAAGGCATCTCTCCCTGCTTGAACAGCAGGCGGTCTTCGTCGCAGGTGACGGGCACGGCAAAGCCTTGCAGCGCCTGGATCAACGCCGAATCGGCAACAAAGGCAGATGAATCTAGCTTCACTCCGGGTCTCCGTAGGTTTGGATGAGAGATGGCGCGTGACGAGGAAGCTCGCTCACGCCTCGTAAGCAGGGGACTCACAATGCCTGATCCTTGCACTACCTCGGCGCAGTGACTCTTCCCTCAGGGACAAGCCAGCCGGCGAGGAATTGGAAAGGGCGCAGGTGTTGTGAAACCACTTCTCACCCATGGTCCGCTGAAAACTGGAATAAACCTTGTGATCCTCATCACGTATTGGCGGTCATCAGATGAGCCGGGGACCTTAATCCGGCCGGCAGATCCGCAGGATGGGCCAGGTCTTAGTGCTGCCCCGATGCCCTAGCAGCCGCGACTGGGACCTCTGCGGCGCCAACCTTGGAGTACAGGACGAAGGTGAAGCTATCAGTTATCTCGCGCCGTTCCACCTTCCAGCCCGGCGTGTGCTGCAGCAGGTAGGCAAGTGGCGACGGATCCTGGAGCAGGACGTGGTCCACGCGGTAGCGGTCCATCAACTCCAGGGCGTCACGGTCATTCATGATGCCGAGGTAATCCGCCAGCACTCCGTGATGGTCGAAGATGTCGTATCGGGAGTCGAAAAAATTGGGCTTGGACTCAAATGCCATCATGCCGCCCACGTAGTCCCAATTCAATGTTCGCCAAGAGGGCTGAATGGATGCAATGGTCTGGAGAGGGAACAGGGAGGCCAGCTTCTTCTGCAGAGTGTCCTCCGATGGGTACATGAACACCATCACGCAAACGGCTGCGGCGGCAATCAGTGCATTCATTGCCGGAATGGTTTTGTTGTCCTCCTCTGTATAGAAGCTCCGCTTGATGTCTGCGGCGAGCATCGGAGTCGTCAAGACTGCGGCGAGGTAGGTAAAGCGCAAATGATCGACGGCCGAATACCAGGCGAAGACGATCACTGCGAGTTCGTAGACCTTCCACTTCCGTCCGCGAATGAAGTTGGCCACGATCATGAGGCCGATGGCCAGCACGACTCCCCTGCCCTCCATGGATTCGATTCGCAAGGGCTGAAATTCGGCGCTATTGGCGACGCTGAGGCCTTCGTTGAGCATCATGTCAAACGGTTTCCACAGCAGCCGCCAGCCGTAGGGGTTGACCATCAGCGCCGCCAGGCTAGCCGCCAGCACCGCCAGCAGGCGATTGCGCTCCCTGGCGGAAAAGGCCGTTTGCCTAAACGCCCCTAGCTCGACGCTGAACGATCCGCAAGCGATGTACAGAACCAGCAGGACGATGCCGACCGGCCAGCTTCCATGGAGGTTGATCCACACGCAGAACAGCGGCGGCAGCAGCCACAGCAGGCGTGCGTTTCCGCGCTCCGCAGCCTCCAGAATGGCCATCTCGGCCGACATCGCCAGATAGGCAAGGGCGATGGTGCGGGGCCCGGAGTTCACGGTCATCAGTACAAGAGCGAGGCCCGCCGCCCACAACGCGGCTCCTCCATGACGCGATTTCAAATAGCCACGCCAGTAGACAAACAACACATTGGCGCCCAGCGCCAGCCAGGCGATCAGATAAATGCCTCGTAGCTGGAACGCCCGGAAGCTGAACCAAAAGGGTAGCTCGGAAAGCCATTCAAAGTTGACCCAGCGCTGGCCGGCAACGGTAAACGAGTACGGGTCAGTGTAGATGAACTGATGGGTGGCGCAAAGAATGCGCGCGTCGGCGAGATGCCACCAGATATCCGGGTCGACCATCAGAAATCTCCCCGGGTTCAGGGTGGGTGCGAGGAGCATGGGCAGCATCAGCAGAATGGCCACATTCATTGCATGCCGGGTGAAGATACGGTTGAAGAGGCGCGTGATGGGGCTGGCTGTTGCGACGATGGGCGAGGCGTCCATACCACTACGTTACCTGCGTCCCGAGCTTGCCGGGAAGAGGCAGGCTTGAGATCGAACATTCGATGGT
>Ga0182014_10001760_pt1 | contig 28296 bp, 20 predicted proteins | sample 612S2DmetaG_FD_120489 | JGI IMG/M metagenome (GOLD analysis project Ga0182014, IMG submission 120489) | Permafrost microbial communities from Stordalen Mire, Sweden - 612S2D metaG | ecosystem: Environmental > Terrestrial > Soil > Wetlands > Permafrost | place: Sweden: Stordalen | collected... | reverse complement strand
CGGGGGGGGGGGGGGGGGGGGCGCGGGGGGGGGGGGGGGGGGGGGGGGGGGAGGGCTGGGGGGGGGGTCCGAGGGTGGGGTACCACCCAGGTTCAAGTCGGGCTCAGCGCTTTGCCCTGCTGGTTCTACGGGGCTACCGCTGTCGGCCATGGCGCCTCCTGTTGAGAGTGGTACCGCGCACGATATCGCGCTTGGCCCTCGGCAAGGGGGATGTTCTCCCAACCTGGGGTAGCCACCGGCCGTCGCCGCCTAGGGCCCGAGGAAGAACCCTGCCCGCTACAACGGATTCAGGGCAGCGCGGATCCGGCGCCCGCCGCTGCCGTGGCTCCGGCGCCGGTACCCCCGTCATCTTCGACGAGCGGGAAAAGAGGGAAGTGGCAGGCGGCCATGTGGCCGGCACCGAAGAGGCGCAAGGGTGGCTCTTCCTGGGCACAGACAAGCTGGGCGGCCGGGCACCTCGTGCGGAACCGGCAGCCCGAGGGCGGGTTGAGCGGGCTCGGTAGCTCACCTCGCACGTTGGCGGCGATGAGCTGGGCCTTGTCCCGGGTGGGGTCGGGCTCGGGCACGGCGGCGATGAGGGCGGCGGTGTAGTGGTGGGCCGGGCGGCGGTAGATGTCGTCACCTGAGCCGACCTCGACCAGCTTGCCCAGGTACATGACCCCGATGGTGTCGGCCATGTACTTGACGACGGCCAGGTCGTGCGAGATGACGACATAGGTGAGGCCGTGGTCGCGCTGGGTCCGTTTCATGAGGTTGAGGACCTGGCTGCGGATGGAGACGTCGAGGGCGCTGACGGGCTCGTCGGCCACGATGACCTGGGGGTTGAGGGTCAGTGCCCGGGCCAGGCCGATGCGCTGGCGTTGGCCGCCGGAGAACTCGTGGGGGAAGCGCTCGACGGCGTTGGCGGGCAGGCCTACCTCGCCCAGGAGGTCGCTAACCACCTTGTCCTGCTGGCGGCGGGTGCCGACTCCCTGGAGCTTCATCGGCTCGCGGAGCAGGGCGCCCACCCGCATGCGGGGGTCGAGCGAGGCGATGGGGTCCTGGAACATCATCTGCAGGTCCTTGCGGAAGTGACGGAGCTGGCGGGCGTTGAGGGCGGCCACGTCGGTGCCCCGCAGCGTGATGCGGCCACTGTCGGGTTTTTCGAGGCCGACGATGATCTTGCCGAGCGTGGTCTTGCCACAGCCCGACTCGCCCACCAGCCCGAAGGTCTGGCCCCGGCCCACGGCGAAGGACACCCCGCTCACCGCCTTGACCGAGGCCACCTGGCGCTGAAGGACCATCCCCGCCGTCATCGGGAACTCCCGGACGACGTCGTCGACCACTAGAAGCCGCTCGTCCTCCGTACCGCCAGCCGCGGGAGCGCCGTTCCCGCGGTCGGCGCTGGTGATCACCGGTAGCGGACCAGCACCATCCGGCACTGGCGCCGCGGCGGTGGTCGTGCGGCCGCCCACTGCCACCAGCCGGGCCAGGGGGCCGTCGACGGGGTGCCAGCAGGCGAAATGGTGGTCGGGGGTGGCGGGGCCCAGGGCCGGCTCGTCGGTCCGGCACTTGTCGGTGGCCCGGCTGCAGCGGGGTGCGAAGCGGCAGCCCGGCGGGGGGACGGTGAGGTCGGGCGGGATGCCCGGGATGCTGAACAGGCGCTGGTCACGGTCCTGGGTCAGCAGGGGGATCGAACCCAGCAGGGCCTGGGTGTAGGGGTGGTGCATGTGCGTGAACAGCTCGACGGTGGGGGCGCTCTCGACGATGCGGCCGGCGTACATGACGTTGACCCGTTCGGCCCGGCCCGCCACCACGCCCATATCGTGGGTGATGAGCAGGACGGCCATACCCAGCCGGTCCTTCAGGTCGTCGAGCAGCCCCAGGATCTGGGCCTGGATGGTGACGTCCAGGGCCGTCGTCGGCTCGTCGGCGATGAGCACCTTGGGGTCGCAGGACAGGGCGATGGCGATTATCACCCGTTGGCGCTGCCCGCCGGAGAGCTGGTGGGGGTAGTCCTCCAGGCGTTCCCGGGGATGGGGGAGCCCGACTAGGTCCAGGGACTCGGCCGCTCTTTCCATGGCCTGTTCCTTGGACAGGGTCGTATGGCGGCGCACCTGCTCGGCGATCTGCTTGCCGATGGGCATGGTCGGGTTGAGCGAGGTCATGGAGTCCTGGAAGATCATGGCGACGTCATTGCCCCGTACGTCGCGCATCTGCTTCTCGGTCAGTTTGACCAGGTCCCGGCCATTGAGCTTGATCGACCCGCCGACGATGTGGCCGCCGTTGGGGAGCAGCCTCATTATGGACAGCCCGGTCATGGACTTGCCGCAGCCGGACTCGCCGACCAGGCCGAGGGTCTGGCCCGGCCCGACGGCCAGGCTGACGTTGCCGACGGCTTGGACCACCGAGCGCGACAGCCTTATGTGGGTGGAGAGGTCCTCGACCTCGATCACGGGCGTGGTGGGGTCGCCCACGGCCACGGGCACGGTGCCGTCGTCCACGGCTCAGCGCCGCCTCAGGCGGACGTCAACGGTGTCACGCATGGCGTCGCCGATGAAGTTGAAGGCCATGACCACGGCCACCAGGCAGATCCCGACCGGGTACACCACCCACCAGTAACCGTCGGCCAGGTAGTTGAGGGCGTTGGACAGCATGTCCCCCCAGCTCACAGAGGGGTAGTTGAGCCCGAAGCCGAGGAAGCCGAGTATGGCCAACAAGTTGATGGCGTCGGCCACCTGGAAGGTGATGTTGACGATGACCACGCCTAGGGCATTGGGGATGAGGTGCTTGTAGATGAGGTGGGTGCGGGTGGCCCCCATGGTGCGCGACGCCTGGACGAAGTCTCGTACGCGCAGGCTCAGCACCTCGCCCCGCACAAGGCGGGCCGACACCAGCCAACTGAACGCCCCGATGATCAGGGACAGGTTGAGCACTGTGGCCCCGTTGTAGCGGTCGCCGACTATGAGGATCACGAACAGCAGGGGGAGCGAGAGGAGTATGTCGACAAAGCGCATCAGGGCGGAGTCGACGATGCCGCCCAGCAGGCCGGCCACCGCCCCTACCAGGGTGCCGATGACGGTGGCGATCAGGGAGGAGAAAAAGCCGATCTCCAGTGCGGCCTGGCCGCCTTTCATTATCCGGCCGAGCTCGTCGAAGCCGTTGGCGTCGGTGCCGAGCGGATAGCTCCCGCTAGGCGAGACGAAGGCGTTTATGACGTTGGTCGAAGTCTGGTTGGTGTGGTAGAAAACCGGGCCCACGAAGCAGAACAGGACAAAGAAGGCGATTATGGCCGTCCCCACCACGGCCAGGCGGTTTTCGACGAACGAGGAGATGGCCAGGCGCCAGCCCGCCCGCGGTCCCTGGACCTGGCCCCCCTCGGGGCCGGCCGTTACCGGTCTGAGCTCCTCGGCTATCTCGCCGATGTTCACGGCCATGGCTTACCGGGTGACATTTCGGGGCCTCAGTTGATCCGGATACGGGGGTCGGCCACGGTCAGGGCGATGTCAGCCACGAGGTTGCCCACCACCGTGGCTATTCCCGCCAGGAGAGTGAGGGCGATTACGGTCGAGAAGTCCTCGTTGCCGAGCTCGCTTATGAACAGCAGCCCCAGCCCGTGGGAATTGAACAGGTACTCCACCACCAGGTTCCCGCCCAGGAGGGCAGGGATGGACAGCCCGATGAGGGTGACCATGGACAGGCTGGCGTTGCGGAAGAGGTGACGGCGCAGCACGGTCCGCTCGGCCAGGCCCTTCGCCCGGGCCAGGCGGATGTAGTCCTGGGCCAGGGCGTCGAGGGCGGACGAGCGCATGTACCGCGAATACCCGGCCACGGCGGTGATGGTGAGGGTCATGATGGGCAAAAAGTTGGCCCGCAGAGCCAACATGTAGGGCAGGATCCCCTCGTTCTGGCTGGCCTCGGCCGGGAAAACGTGGAACGAGATGGCGAGGAAACCTATGAGCAGGATCCCGAGGAAGTTTTGCGGCATCGAGTAGGCGGTGAACGCCACTGCGGTGATGCTCTGGTCGGCCACCGTGTTCCTTTTCACGGCCTGGAAGATGCCGAGAGGAATGGCGATCAGGACGCTGAGGACCAGCGAGCTGCCCGACAGCCACATGCTGTGGGGGGCGTTCTCGATTATCAGGCTGTCGACGCTCTGGTTGAGCTTGTAGGAGTAGCCCAGGTTGCCGTGCAACAACTGCCAGAGGTAGCTGCCGAACTGCGCCCAGACGGCGCGGTCGTAGCCGTGGGTGCGGTTGAAAGCGTCAACGGCGGCGATAGTCGCCTTGTCGCCGAGGACCGCCCGTCCCGGCGTCGGGGCTATGACGTGAGTGGCCACGAAGGTGAGCAGGGCGATACCAACGATGACCACGATGGAGATGCCTAGTCGGCGGATCAGGTAGGCGGTCATGCGTTTAGTGTTCCCCGGCGGTGGCCAGCGGTGAGGGGGCGCAGCCGGCGGCGCCGCGCCCCCTCACCGTGAATCGGCACTTCTTGGCTAGCTCTTGAGGTACCAGTACTCGGGGCTGTACTGCTCCTGGGTGGCGTCAAAGAAGCTGGCCGCCGGTCCCGAGAGCTTGTCGCTGAAGGCCCGCAGCCGGTCCTCGTTGGGCTGGAACAGCCCGGGCTGCAGGTAGGTCACCAGGGTGAGCTCTTTTTGCACCGCCGTGTTGCTGGGCGAGAACTCGGAGTTGATGATGTCCTGGTCCAGAGCAGGGTTGCTGAAACCGCCCTGGTTGAACGAACCCGTGGTGTTGAACAGCTCGTTGGTCGTCGGGTAGTAGTCGTCCGTGAACCCGCCGAAGTCCTCCATGGCCCAGATCTTGTCGTTGGCCGGGGCGGAGACGTCCGAGAGCTCGCCGGTGATGTAGTTGAACGTCTTGGAGCCGAGCGTCACGTCGATGCCCACCTGCTTGAGGTTGGAGACCCAGGCCTCGACCAGGCCCTCAGTTATCGTCGCGTCGCTGGCGTAGTAGAGGTTCCACTTCATGGGTGTGCCCTGGGGGATCCCGGCCCCGCACTGCTTCGGCCCGCTACCGGCGTTCTGGCAGGTGGTGGTGCCGTTGGGCACCACCTTCCAACCGTGGTTGGTCAGCTGTTTGGCCGCCTCGGCGATGCTGAAGGGGTAGGGGTTGGACAGGGCGTTGGGGGGGGTGAACGGGCTCACCGGTATGGCCGGCACGGGCCCGTAAGCCTGTCCGGCGGCGCCGTCGTACAAACCGCGTGACTTGATCTCGGCCGGTTCGTCCTGCAGATGGGCCAGCACCTGGCGGACGTAGATCTGGCTGATGATGTGGTCGAAATCGCCGGTCGGGTCCTTGAAGTTATAGCCCACGTAGGCGAAGCCGAAGTCGGGGTAGCCGAAGACGCTGTAGCCGTGGGAGACCAGGCTGGGCGCCTGGGGCAAGTCGCTGAAATCGATGAAACCGACGTCGAGCTTGCCCGTGAGCAGCTGGTCGAACTCGGCCGAAGTCGAGGTGAAAGCCACGTCGTCGATGCCCGCCAGGCGGGGCTTTACCGGCCCGGTGTAGGCCGGGTTGGCCACCAGGGTATTTCCGTCAGTGGCCGGGTCGAACGACTTGATCTTGAACGGGCCGTCCACCACCTGCCACAGGGGGTTGGAGCCGTAGGTCGACAGCTTGTTCGATTGGGCGTTGAGGAACTTATAGATGGCGGCGGCGTTCTTCAGGTTGTTGAACGGGATGATGGGGCCGCCGACGCTGGTCTTGGCCCAAGCGTGGGCGGGCAGCGGCTCCAGTACCGCCAGCTCCTCCAGGAAAATGAAGTTCTGGTTGTAGCCCTTGTTGAAATTGATGACGAAGGTGCTGGCGTTGGGCGTGGCCACCGACGTGACGTTGTCGGGGTAGAGACCAGGCGTGTAGTCGCCGTAGTTGGCCGGGCTGCCGCCGACGGTCTTGTTGACCGCCCCTTCCAGGAGCCAGTAGTCGAAAGCCAGGTCCTTGGAAGTTATGGGCGTGCCGTCTGACCACTTCCACCCCGGGTACAGGTGCACGGTCACCGTCTTGTTGGCGTTGCTGTAGACCGGGGGCCCGGCGATGCTCTGGCTGTAGTCGATGACCGGTGCCACGCCCTTGGGCGACCACCACAACGACCGCCACATGTACTGCTGGAACTCCAGCGTCGTACTCACGCTGGCGTCGGCTGCGGGGTAGATGGGGAAGATATAGGTCGGCCCCGCCCCCGGTGGCTCGGCGATGGTGACGACGCCCCCGTTGGTCGGCTTGCCTGTTTGCGGCGGTACGGAGCCGTAGGCTCCGGGGAGCGTATCGGAAGATGTCGTGGCACTCGCCGCTGTTGTCGTGGTGGCACCCGCGACCAGGACCAGTGCTGCCGCTAGGGCCGTCCCGGCTCGTGCACCGGTGCTGCGTCCGCGCATAGGAGCTCCGTTCTGATAGTTAAATTCTTCTGCTAGTTAAGTAGCCGTTTCGCCTGGCTACACCTGTGCGTAACATACCCCTTAACGTCTCTTGTGTCCTGCCACGGCCAATCCGACCAGGCCAAGCGCGCCTAACGCCCAAAGTTCGGGGTACCAAACAAACCCTTTGTAACGGAACACGACCACGTGGCGCCCCGGCCCCAGGTCTATGCCTAACAGCGCCGGGGCCAGCATTTCTGTCTGTACCGGCCGCCCGTCGACGGAGGCGTGCCAGTCCGGGTCATAGGCCACGCTCAGTAGCAACGTCCCCGGGCGGTCCAGGGTGACCGTGGTGCGCAGGGACCCGGCGACCAGGTCAGGCTGGACGCTGTCGACGACGCCGGGCGCCGGTGGGCTCGGCCCCGGGGCGAGCGAGCCGGCCGGCTCCGCGGGGGCGGGCAGGCCCGGCCAGTGCACGGCCCAGTCCTGGTGGGGCCCGATCTCGTCCAGGAAGACGAGGAACGTGCTGGCGATGTCGGCCCGGTCGTCGGTGATGCTGCCCGTCACCTGGACCAGGCTCACGTAACCGACCGACGGGACCTGCCACAGGACGTAGTTGCCACGGGCCATCACCTCCTGGGCCGGGACCGGCGCTGGCATCCCCGCCGGCAGGATGAGGTAACGGACAGCGAAGAGGGGGTAGTCGGCCGGGTTGTCCTCGTCGAAATCGGCTTCGGCGTCGAGCATCAGCGACAGCGAGGGGACGACGTAGGTCATCTCGTCCACGCCCTGGCTGAGCAGGTACTTGAACACCGGCACGTACCCGACGCGGAAAGTCGAGCCCCAGTTGCTGGACAGGCCCGCATATACCCGCCCCTGGCCGTGGGCCTTGATGTAGGAGACCAGGGGGGCGAGCATGCGGCCCTCCGTGGCGTCTTCCTGGCGCTGCACCGCTGATACCTCGGCGTCGCTGCGGTCGTAGTGGGCGATCTCCGAGAAGGCCGGCCACACCCAGCCCCCGGCGCCGACGGCCACGCAGCCGAGCAGCACCCTCTGCCAGCGGCGCGACGCGGTGAACGTGCGCACCAGGCGGTAGGCCGTGTCGGCGGCCCAGGCCGCCCCGGCGCCGGCCAGATATATGCCGGCCAGCTGTGCCCCCATCTGGAAGCGGCGGAAGTACAGGTCGGCGTGGGCGGGGACGATGTCGGCCAGCGCCCCCCAGGTGGTGGGGCCGAAGGTCAACAGCAGGCTGGCCACGAACATGGCCAGCAAGGCGCGCACCACCGGGGCGCGTTGCCAGCAGGCGATCGCCAGCAGCACGCCGGCCAGCACGAACACGCTGATGACGGGGACCTTGCGCCGGGCGTCGAAGACCTGCCCGGTGAACAGCCAGGCCAGGACCTGATGGGCGCCATAGCCCTTCACGTAGGGGGTGCCGGCCAGGAACTGGTTCGTGGTCGACGTGTTGGCGTAGGCCACGATGGGCACTATCGCCCCCGCCGCGGCAATGAGAGAACCGGCGAACACCAACGCCCCTCGAGCCAACCGGCGGGTTAGGGGGCCCGGCGCCACCAAGGTGATCATGATCACGGCCAGCAGGCCGAGGTAGCCGCTCTCGAAGTGCAGGGCCACCGTCAGGCCCACCAAGGCCGAGGCCAGCCAGATGAAGCGGGGGCACTTGATCGCCCGCCACGTGGCGGCCCAGGCGAAGGGCAGCGTCCAGGAGGCGAGCAGCTGGGTCCAGACCTCGGCCCCCCCGGTCCAGCTGTAAGCACCCCGCTCGAAGCCGATGCCGGTATGGCTGACCATGAACGAGCACAGCAACGCCGCGGCCAGGGCTACCCGGCGGCGCAGGCCGAACAGCCGGGCGGAGCCGTAAATGACAAAGGGCCAGAAGGACTCGAGCAGGTACATCGACCAGCGGAAAGTCGTGCCGGGGCCAAAGACCGTGCCCACCAGGCCGGCCAGCACCGAGCCCAGGCCTTGGTAGCGCATGTACTGGGCCGAGCCGAGCCCGATGTAAGGGAACCACGAGGTGAAAGGGAGCCTCCCGGACTCGATGGTCGTGGTGGCGAAGTGGACCATCTCGTCGTGCACGGCGGCGTCGTTCAGGTAGGCGACGGGCAGGGTCACCGAGCGCATGCTCCACAGGTTCCAGGCCACGACCACGCCGACAATGAGGAGGGGGGCGCGGGCGAGAAGGCGGGACCGCGAGGCACCGGTCGCCGGTTCGAAGAGGTGCCTCAGGTACAGGCCGACCTTGCCCCGCAGGTCGTCCGCGCCCCGCATGCCCCCGTGCCCGCTGGCAGGCCCGGCGCTCGGCATGACGGGCAACCTTACTCACTCGCCCTGAAGCTAGGGGTGACCGTGGCCGGCGCCCCCGCCGCGGTTAGCCGGGCCCAAATGGCTCCATAGTGTGGAGCCGCTTGGCTCTATCAAATTGAGCCAAGGACCAGTTCCACTACTCGACCCCGGTCCCGCCCGATGAGCTGTCGACGCTTGTGACCTTTGGTAAAGAACCTGCCACGTCGGCCATCGTTACGGTGGCGTAGTCGCTGTCGTGAGGCCAGCCTCGGCCGCACGTTCGTCCTCGGTCAAGTCGCTCTGGGGCCGCGCCGGGACAGACGACGCAATCAGCTCGCCTTTATTCGGCCTTTCCGTAGGACTGGATTTCCTCCAGTTCCTTGGCGCTGAGCTCACGAGGAGCCTCGCCCCGCTCTGTTTTTTGCTTGTAGACCTGGCGCCTGATGCCCTCGACGACGTCGGGGTTGGCCAGGGTCGTAATGTCGCCGACGTCGGCGAAATTGGAAATGCTGGCGATGACGCGGCGCATTATCTTGCCCGAGCGGGTCTTCGGCATGTCGGGCACGATCCAGACGTTCTTCGGGCGCGCCACCTTGCCGATCTGGACTTCGATCGACCGCTTGACCTTGTCCTCGATCTCGGGGCTGGCCGAGAGCCCGGGCTGGAGGGCGACGTACATCTCGACCACCCGGCCGCGCACCTCATCTATCACGGGGACGGCGGCCGCCTCGGCCACCTCGGGCACCGTGAGGACAGCGGACTCGAGCTCCTTAGTCCCGAGCCGGTGCCCGGCCACGTTGATGACGTCGTCGATGCGGCCCAATATGCGGTAGTAGCCGTCCTCGGCCTGCACGGCGCCGTCGCCGCACATAAACGGCCAGTCGCGCCAGTCGGTGCTGGCCTTGTCCTGGCAGTAGCGGGCGTAATAGGTCTGGACGAAACGCTCGGGCTGGCCCCACACGGTCTGCATCACCCCGGGCCACGGGTTGCGTATGCAGATGTTGCCGGCCTTGCCGCTGCCGGCCTCGACCACCTCGCCGTCATCGTCGTAAATTATGGGGTAGATGCCGAGGGCGGCCGGGCCGCAGCTGCCCGGCTTCATGGGCTTGAGGGCAGGCAGGGTGCTGGCCAGGAAGCCCCCGGTCTCGGTCATCCACCACGTGTCGACGATGGCGGCCTCGGCCTTGCCGACGCTTTCGTAGTACCAGCGCCAGACCTCGGGCTCGATGGGCTCGCCCACCGTGCACATGAGCTTGAAGTGGTAGTCGTGCTTGGCCGGTTCGTCCTTGCCGAGCTTGCGCAGCATGCGCACTGTGGTGGGGGCGGTGTGGAAGATGTTCACGCCCAAGCGCTCGGCGATCCTCCAGGGCCGGCCGGGGTCGGGGTAGGCGGGGGCACCCTCGTAGAGCACGCTCGTGGTGCCGAGGGCCAGGGGCCCGTAGACGATGTACGAGTGGCCGGTTATCCAGCCGATATCGGCGAAGCACCAGTAGGTGTCCTCGGGATGGATGTCGAGGAAGTACTTGGACGTGCCCGCCACATAGGACAGGTAACCCCCCGTCGAATGCTGGGCGCCCTTGGGCCTGCCCGTCGTGCCGCTGGTGTACATGAGGAAAAGAGGCGCCTCGGCCGGCATCGGCACCGGCGCTACGAGCTGGCGCAGGTAGTCGCCGATGACGTCGTCCACGAAATAGTCACGGCCTTGCACCATGGGGCTGGCCGAGTGGTACTCGCCCGGGTTCCTCCTGAACACCAGGACCTTTTCGATCTCCACTCCCTCGGACTTGGCCACGGCGACGGCCTCGTCGGCCTTGGCCTTGTGGTCGAGCCATTTCCCGTCGCGGTAGTAGCCGTCGATGGTCACGAGCACCCGGCTGCCCGAGTCCGCTATGCGGCCGCCGCAGGCGGTGCCGGAGAAGCCGGCGAAAACCTCGGAGTGCACGACACCGAGGCGGGCGCACGCCAGCATCGAGACCGGCAGGTCCGGCACCATCGGCATGTGGAAGGTCACCCGGTCGCCGCTTTCGAGGCCGCAGAAGCCTTTCAGCATGGCGGCGAACTCGTTTACCCGCCGGTAGAGCTCTTGGTAGGTTATGGCTTTTGCGCCTTCGGTCTCCGGCTCGGGGACCCAGATAAACGCCGCCTTGTTGGCTTTGGTGGCCAAGTGCCGGTCGACGCAGTTGTAGCTGGCGTTGAGCCGGCCCCCAACGAACCACTTCCAAAACGGCGGGTTGGTGGTGTCGAGAGTGGTATGCCAGTACGCGTCCCAGTGCAGCAGGTCGGCGTACTCCCGGAAGCATTCGGGAAAGCGCTCCTCACTGAAGCGTTTGTAAATGGCCGGCTCCGCCGCGTTGGCCTGGCCGATGAAACCCGCCGAGGGGTACAAGTACTCCTCCTCGCGCCAATGCACGGCTATCTGAGACTCGCTTAGCGACCCCCCGGTCTCCTCTGAGCTTGACATGGCCACCTCTTTCTTCCTGGGGCGGAGCTGCGGGCCCGACACTACCAAGCCGTTCCCGTTATTGTGCTGCCCGATGAGGGACATTGTCGTCGGCGTCGACGGGACGGACACGAGCTGGAGGGCGCTGTCCATGGCCATCGGCGTGGCCCGGCGCTGGCATGGGTGCACCATCCACATCTGCTACATCTCCCAGCTCCCCGTGTCCGCCCAGCTGGGCGCCATGGCCGTGCCCATCTCGGCTCTGGCCGGAGGAGACCAAGCCGGTGAGCTCAAGCAGGCCATATCCGACGAACTGGCTCGCAGCGACGTGATGGGCGAGTTCAACGAGCGCGTCGGCGAGGTGGCCCGCGAGCTCGAGACCCTGGCCGAAGCCTGCCACGCCGACTTGATCGTGGTGGGCCGGTCGCGCCACCCCGCGCTGCACCTGGGCGGCGTGCCCCGCCGGCTGCTGGCCATGGGGCGCCGCCCCGTCCTGGTGGTGCCCTGATGACGAACGCCGCTTCGTGACCGGCTCGACCTCGGCCCGCCCGCCCGTGGTCAGGCTGGTGGCTACGGCGCTGGTGGCCGGGGGCGCCGCCGTGGCCCGCCAGAGCGGGGGGCGGGTGGTGCTCGTCGAGGGCGCCCTGCCGGGCGAGACCGTCGACGCCGTGGTGACCTCAGAGCACGCCAGTTACGCCCGGGCGTCCGTGGTGGAGGTGCTGGAGGCCTCGCCCGACCGGGTGAGCCCTCCGTGCCCCAATGTGGCCCGGGGGTGCGGCGGCTGCGGTTGGCAATACCTCTCGGTGCCCGCTCAGCGCCAGGCCAAGCTCTCGCTGGTGGCCGAGGCGCTGGTGCGTCTGGGAGGGGTCGAGAGCCCCCGGGTCGAGCCCGGGCCTCCTCTTCCCACCGAGGGCTACCGCACCACGCTGCGCCTGGCCATTGGGCCCGACGGGGCCGGGTTCCGGCGTTACCACGGCCACGACATCGTCGAGGTGGGGGAGTGCCTGGTGGCTCATCCCCTGCTCGCCGACCTGGTCGCCACGGGCGGCTTCGGCTTTGCCCGAGAGGTCACCCTGCGCTGCGGTGCCGCTACCGGCGACCGCCTGGCGCTGCTAGCGCCCAGCGCGGCTGGCGCCGTCCTGCCCCCGTCCGTACTGGTCGTCGGGGAGGACGAGCTTGAAGCTGGGCATCGGGCCTGGATATTCGAGGAGATCGCGGGGAAGCGGTTGCGGGTCTCGGCCCGTTCGTTCTTCCAAGCCAGTCCTCGGGGGGCCGAGGCTCTGGTCGACGTCGTCAAGGCCGCGGTGGCCGGGGCTGGCCCCGGCGCCCTCGTCGATGCCTATGGGGGCGTGGGCCTGTTCGGGGCGACGGCCGGCGACGACCGGGCGGTCACGGTCCTGGAGCGCTCGCCCTCTTCTGCCGCCGACGCCCGGGTCAACCTGCCCTCGGCCAAGGTGTTGCGCCTCGACGTGGAGCGCTGGCGTCCTTCCCCGGCCGCCGTGGTGGTGGCGGACCCGCCCAAAGCCGGGCTGGGACGTCGCGGAGTGGCCGTTCTCTCCGCCAGCGGCGCCGGCCACCTGGTGCTCGTGTCCTGCGACCCCGCCTCCCTCGGCCGTGACGCCGGCCTGCTCCGGGCCCAGGGATTCCGGCTCCGCTCGACCACCGTGGTCGACATGTTCCCGGGGACGCCGCATGTAGAGACAGTGAGCGCCTTCGTCCGTTAGCGGGACCAAGCCCTTGGGTCCACGGTTCCGCCATGACGCTGAGCTACGTTCGCGAAGGCGCTGCACTATCGGAAAGGGTCGCCACCATGCTCATATCCACTATGAACGACATCCCCGGGTACCAGGTGACCCAGGTCCTGGGAGAGGTTTTCGGCCTGACGGTCAGGAGCCGCAACATCGGTTCCCAGTTCGGGGCCGGTCTCAAGTCCTTGGTGGGGGGTGAGCTGAAAGGCATGACGAAGAACCTGGTCAGTAGCCGCTACGAGGTGATCAACCGCATGGCCGAGGAGGCCGCCGCCAAAGGGGCGGACGCCGTGCTGGCCATGCGTTTCGACACCTCGGAGATGGGTGGCAACTGGACCGAGATCTGCGCCTACGGGACGGCGGTCAAGGTGAGCGGCCTGCCCGCGGCTGAAGCGTCCAGCTGGCAGGGAGCGGCGCAGGAGGCGTGGCAGCCGAGCCAGTAGGGGCGGCCCGGGCCTAGCCGAGCCAGGTGGCGAAAGCGCGCAGGCCGTTGTCCCAACCTTCGGCGGAGCCGACGGCGTCGCGCATCTGCTCCCACCCGTCGCCATGGCGCTCGATGGCCCGGTGCTCAAGCTCCACCCGGGTCCGGCCTGGCGCCTCTGATATGAACCTGACCTCGACCTCACTGGTCTTTGCTGGGTCCGGCTCGAGTTCCCACTGCAAGCTGATGTCCCAGCTGAAGACGACCCGGCGCGGAGGGTCATAGGCCAGGACCCGGGCCCATCGGCATTCGCTCCCGTCTTCTCCCCGGTCGTAGATATTGCCGCCTTGCCGGGGCTCGAAGACAATATCGGCCAGCTTTGCCTGGAGGATATGGTGCTCCGGCGGCCACCAGTTGGCCATGTCTTCGGTGAACACCGAAAACGCCCGTTCTATGGGGGCGTCAACGACCACCGACGAACGCACAGACGTAACCGTTTTGTCACTCACCACGTTCTTCCTCTCTTTGGTGGACTTTGGTCTTGAAGGCCCCCATGGCGCTGCTCCAGAACCTGTCGAGGTAGTCCCGCAGCTCACCGACCCCAGCGGGGTCGAGCCTGTAGATGTGCCTGGTGCCCGCACGCTCTTCGGTGACCAGGCCGGCAGCCTTCAAGACCTTCAAGTGCTGGGACACGGCCGGCCTGCTGACGGGCACCATTTCTGCGAGCTCTCCAACTGCGCAGGGGCGCTGCGAAAGGTGCTCGAAGATGGCCCTCCTGGTGGGGTCGCCCAGGGCTTCCAGGGCTAGTGCGTTAGTCATAGCTAACAGTAAGTATTTACTTACCTAAGCGCACGTGTCAAGCGCCACCGCCAGATGTGCCGGCGGCGGTCGGCTGGTGATGACCTTCCCCAGCGGGGACCTGAGGACCAGGCTGCCGTCGGGGCTGAGCTCGAGCTGCCAACCGTGGTCGTGCCAGAGGTGGTGATGGCGGTTGCAGGCCATCACCAAGTTGGAAAGACTGGTCGGGCCACCTTTGGAGAAATGCTGTACGTGGTGGGCTTCGCACCAAGCCGGTGGCCGGTCGCAGCCCGGGTGGCGGCAGTGGCCGTCACGTACGACCAGGGCCGCCCACAGCGCTGGGCTCACGGTGCGCACACTCGACCCGTAGTCCAGGACGGTCGAACGCCCGGCCATGACGATGCGGTGAAGGACCGCGTCGCAGGCCAGGCGCGAGACCGTACTACCGGGCACGGCGGTGCCGTCAGCCAGGAGCCCCGGGCGGTCTTGGGCCAGGTCCGAGAGGCCCACGATCACCGATAGCTGGGGGCGGTGGCGGGCGCCGCTCGGCGCCTTGTCGCCGTGGGTGAGGAACCATCGGCAGACATCGGCCAAGGCCTCGGCCCGGCGCTGCGCCGCACTTGGCAGTGGCCCCTCGCCGTCGGCGGGGACGCTCCCCTCGGCTGCGGCGATGGCCGCTTCGACCACGGCGGCGTCCTCAGCGCCGAGATGGCCCGAGACCTCCCGGCGGCCGTCTAACGTCCTGGACAAGTAGAGTTCCGAGGGCCGCTCTGCGGGCTCGGGCCCGTCGCCTTCGGCGTCGGCGCGAAGGCGCCAAGCACGCATTGCCGCCGTGGTGTCAGCCACCGACAGCTCAGCCAGCAACGGCGTCATATTTGGCTCGTGCTGAGCATAAAGAGCCGCATGGTCCGAAGAGACATTGGCCACAATGGCGGCCACCTGGCCCGAAGAAAGGGTGCCGTCGGACCAGGCCGCTGCCGTTACCGGGAGCTGGGCCAGTCGGCTGGCGACCGCTGCCTCCCGGTGAGCGTCGCGGTGCGAGCGCCGCCCGTGGGCGGCCAGCCAGGACGTAAGGGACAGCGACCCGTCGCCGCCCCACGCCTGTTCAGCATCAAAGCCCCGTAGCGCCTCCGAGATCTTGGCGTCGAGACGGTCTCGCACCCATAACACCTGCTCGATTTCCTCGGCTAGGGGGACTAGCTCCAGGCGGCCGACAACTCCCACCAGGATCGCTACCCCGTCGCCTCCCATCGTTCCATCGTACACACGTTCGATAAACTATCGGCCAATTACCTTGTACTTTTGCCGCCGGGGCCCAGGCCCCGGGCACCTGGCCCCGGGTGTTCAGTAGCGGTAGTCAGCCGGCTTGAACGGGCCCTCCACCGGCACCCCGATATAAGCAGCCTGCTTCTCGCTCAACTGGGTCAGCTTGGCACCGAGCTTGCCCAGGTGTAGCCGGGCCACCTTTTCGTCCAGGTGGCGAGGGAGCACGTGGACGCCCACCGGGTAGGCGCTCGTGTGGTTGAAGAGCTCGATCTGGGCCAGGACCTGGTTGGTGAAACTCGTCGACATCACAAAGCTCGGGTGACCCGTAGCGCACCCCAGGTTTACCAGCCTCCCCTCGGCCAGGACGATTACCGAGTGGCCGTCGGGGAATTCCCACGAGTCAACCTGCGGCTTGATGTTATGGCGAGCGATCCCCGGGTGGCGCGCCAACCCCGCCATATCGACCTCGTTGTTGAAATGGCCGATATTGCAGACGATGGCATTGTGCTTCATCGCCGCCATGTGCTCGGCCATAATGACGTCCCGGTTACCGGTGGCCGTGACGAAGATGTCGGCGGTACCTACGGCGTCCTCGAGGGTGACGACCTGGTAGCCCTCCATAGAGGCCTGGAGGGCGCAGATGGGGTCGACCTCGGTCACCAGCACCCGGGCCCCCTGGCCTCGCAGCGACTGGGCGCAGCCCTTGCCGACGTCGCCATAGCCGCACACCAAGGTGACCTTGCCCGCCACCATCACGTCCGTGGCCCGGAATATCCCGTCGATCAAGGAGTGGCGCACGCCGTAGAGGTTGTCGAACTTGCTCTTGGTGACCGAATCATTGACATTGATGGCCGGGAAGAGCAAGGTCCCCGCCGACGCCCGCTGGCGGAGCCGGTTGACCCCGGTGGTGGTCTCCTCGCTGACCCCCTTTATCCCCGCCGCCATCTTCGTCCACATGCCGGGCCGGGAGCGCAGGGTCTTGCGCAACGTTGCCGCAATTATCCCGAACTCGTCGCTGTCATCGGGACCGAGCTCGGGCACGCTGCCGTCGCGCTCGGCCTGGGCGCCGAGGTGCACGAGCAACGTGGCGTCGCCGCCGTCGTCCACGATCAGGTTGGGCCCGTCGTCTTCGGGCCAGGTGAGCGCCTGTTCGGTAGCCCACCAGTACTCCTCGAGCGTCTCGCCCTTCCAGGCGAAGACGGGGACCCCGGTGGCGGCTATGGCGGCGGCGGCGTGGTCCTGGGTGGAGAAGATATTGCAGCTGGCCCAGCGGACTTGCGCCCCCAGGGCGACCAAGGTCTCGATCAGTACCGCGGTCTGGACCGTCATATGCAGCGACCCGGTGATGCTGGCACCGGCCAGGGGCTGTTCGTCGGCGTACTCACGGCGCAGCGCCATTAGGCCCGGCATCTCGACCTCGGCCAGGTCGATCTCGCGCCGGCCGAAGTCGGCCTGTCCGATGTCTGCCACCCGGTAGGCGACAGGGCCACTATGAGCGCTCGCGGATGTTGCTTCTGACATAGGGGCTCCTTTGCTAGGGCGGCCCCATTGACCTTGACATTTCGGTCATTAGTGCGCGCCAAATTGGCGAATTCCGAAGGCCGGGGCGATCGAGCCCTTCCCCAGCGGGTCAGCCCGGGCACATCCTACAGGGCGGCCAGAGCGGTGCCCACAGGAAGGGTCCAGTGCCTACGGGGCCGGAGTTACGGTTTTCGGGGGCGGTGCCCCTGGTTGGGACTGTGACGTTGTTGTGACGGGGTCTGGTTACGCTCTTACAACCCGTAGCGCGGGAGAGCCGATGTTGACCGAAGGGACCCGGGCATGAGCGTTGTAATGGTCACTAACCGGAGGGCAAGTACCAGATGGGAGGGCTACCACGGCTTCGAGCCGACCCCCGCCTGGCTAGTCGGCATCGTCGCGAGGACCAGGCCGGTGCGCCTGGTAGCGATGGTGGCTATCGTGTGCGCGGCCTCCGTGACGGCAGCCGGGCTGACGCCGTCGCCGGGGGGTCGGGCTGGTGGAGGCGGAGCTGGCGCGGCGGTGGCGGCTGGTCCCGGGTTGCCGGTCGTCCCGCTGGGAGCCGTGGGCCCCATATCGGCCGTACTGGGTCGGGACCTGCCTGGCTACCGGGTGGTGGGCCTCACGGCCACCAACGCCGAGCAGGCCTTGCGGGCCGAGTTCTCATCGAGGGGTGTGACGGTCGTGTCCGGACGGCTGCGCCTTGGCATCGCCCTGGACGGCTATGGCTACGCCCTCGCGTCGGGAGCGGTCCCCCCGATAGCCCCGGTAGCGCCGGTAGCGGGCGCCAACCGTGTCCTGTACGCCCATGGCGCACTGAGCGAGTGGTGGGCCAACGGGCCGGCCGGCTTGGAACAGGGCTTCACGGTGAGCTCGGCCCCGGGCTTGGGGTCGGGCCCATTGACGTTCTCGCTCGCCCTCAGTGGTAACTTGCGGGCCCGGCTCGACGGTGGTGGGTTGTACCTCTCCGGCCCTGGGGGGGCGTTGAGCTATGACGACTTGGCTGCCACCGACGCCCGGGGCCGGGCCCTGCCGGCCCACTTCGCCCTCGTGGACGGCCGGGCCCTGATCGAGGTAGACGACCGGGGGGCGGCCTACCCGGTGCGGGTCGACCCCCTGGTCCGGCAGTCCGGGGAGCTGATCTCCTCTGACGGCACCCCTAGCGGCGAGTTCGGTCGCTCGGTGGCGGTGTCCGGTAACACCGTGGCCGTGGCCGCCGACAACCAAACGGTCGGCTCGATAGACGAGGAGGGGGCGGTGTACGTGTTCGTGGAGCCGACGGACGGCTGGTCGGATCTGATGGCCCAGACAGCTGAGCTCCTCGCTTCGTGGCGCCCCCCGCCATGGGCGGCGGCCACGGGCTACCAAAACGCCCCCGGGCTCGGCTGGGCGCTGGCCATGTCCGGTCCCACCATCGTGGCCACCTCCATATTGACGTGTAACAAATGGGGCCCTACGGTCACATCTCCCTGCCTGAACGAGGGTGCCGCCTACGTGTTCGTGGAGCCGACGACAGGTTGGAGGGGTGTGCTCCACCAGAGCGCCCTATTGACCGCGTCGAACCTATCGCCCCGCACTACACAGTTACCCGCAGGGGAGCTCGGGTTCTCGGTCGCCGTCTCAGGCAGCACCGTCGCCGTTGGCGCTGCCCAGCGCGTCGGCTCGATCAGCTCCGACGCCGTGTACGTGTTCGAAGAGCCAGCCGCGGGGTGGTCGGGGCCCATGACCCAGGACGCCGAGCTGGCCCCCGCCGACCCCGCCAACAATGAGCTTTTCGGCGGAGGTCTGGCCGTGTCCGGGAACACGATCGTCGTCGGGGCCCCGGGCGTGGGCGCACCGTTCGGGGGACGAGGCGAAGGGGCGGCATACGTGTTCCAAGCGCCGGCCGGGGGGTGGTCGGGGACCATGACCCAGAGCGCCGGGCTGACCGCCCCCTCCGGGACGGGAATTGACGAGCTGGGCGCCTCCGTGGCTGTGTCCGGGAACACCGTGGCCGTGGGCGCACCTTTAGAAACGGTGGGCCCGAACACCGGGCAGGGCGCTGTGTTCGTGTACAACGAGCCCGCCGCCGGCTGGTCAGGAGCGCTGGCCCCAGCCGCCGAGCTGACCGCCTCCGATGGCACCGGGGACAATTCCTTCGGGACGGTGGCGGTGTCGGGGAACAGCATCGCCGTGCTCGAGTCAAGTCGTAACCCTGGTAGTTTGAACGGGGCCCTACTCTTCAGCGAGCCTGCCGCGGGCTGGTCTGGGCACCTAACGGAGAGCTCCGAACTGGTGGCCTCCAACGAGGCAGTAACGGACGCATTTGGCTCGGACGTCGCACTTTCTTGCACCACCGTCGTCGTCGGCGCCCCCGGCCACCACAGGCTCGGCTCTTTCGCCGGAGCGCAGGGCTCGGCGTACGTGTTCGCGCCACCTACAACTACGAGCGAGGCCGAAGGGCGCCAGGCGGCGGTCGTGCCTTCGACGGCCGCAGCGTCCTGTCCGCTTGCTGTCACCTTCACCGTGTTGTCACCGCAAGAGGCGGGCCTGTCCTACGTCGGAGCGGCGGCGAAAAGCAACACCAGCGCCCAGTACTCGCAGTCGGCCGCCTTCTTCCGCGAATTTGCGACACCGACCAGCGCTCACCTCCTCGGTGGCGGGACCCGGCTCGACGGGTGCCTTTCGGGCTGTATCGACGTGCTCGTCCAGGTGAAAAACAGTGCCGGTCAGCCTGTCGACGGCGCCGACCTGTACGCCAGCGTGACGCAGATGCACGCCACCTTGCTCGATGTCCCGGGGTTCCTCTGCGGCCAGGAAATCGCGACGGTAGCCGAGCAACCACAGCCTGTCTGCGGCGAGAACGGTTTCCAGGACCTGAAGGGCCTGAAAACTAACAGCAGCGGCCAGGCTCTGCTGCGCTATTGGGTACCGGGCATAATAGAAGCCCACAAAGTCGTCCTCACGGTAACGGCCAGCGCCGAGCCGGGCTGCAAGAACTCCTGTAGGGCCGGATCAAAGAGCCCGGCGACGAGCATCACCCTCAACGTACAGCCGCACGTGCTCGTGGCCGACGCCCAGGCGACGCTTTCGCCCAGTGCGACCCGTGCCATCGCAGACTGGGCGAACCCACCGACGGTGGGCGACATCGTCGCCGGCGGGCCGGGTGCCGCGTTGGGGTCGCTGGTGAACGACCTACTTACGACCAACGGGTCGACGTCGAGCATCCCCGGCTTGCCGGGAGCGGTCAAGTGGGCCCTGACGGTGCGTGACACCATGACGTCCATGAAAGCCTCCGAGAAATTCGAAACAGACTCGTTGCTACTGCTGTTCGTCCCGCTGGGCATCCAGGGCCTGGGCCTCGACGACGAGTCGCGCTCGGCGGCGCCGCCGGCCAAGCCGCTCAACAGCAATATGTTGGACCTGATCTCCTCGAGCTCGTTGGAGAACCGGGCCCAGCAATGGCTGAGTGCCATCAACCCCCTGCCCGTTACTCTTTCCCCCTTGGGAGTGGAGTCCTCTCACAAGGCCGGTTTGTTGTGGGATTTCGGCAAGTTCGCCCGGTCGAACTTTGACGATGGCCATCCGTGGGCCGCCGACCTTGAGGTCGACGACGTCTCGTATTGTGACCAAGCGCTTGAAGTCGAGAGCCCCGCGGCCGCCTGCGGCCCCGGCTACGCCCATTTGAACAACGACGTCCCGACGGGAGTGCGCCCCTACCTATACCTGAAGTTCACCCTCACGGCCCTCACCGCCATTGGCCACAAGACCGGCGTGGTTTTCACCCGGGCGTTTGTGGTGCCGTACAACGCTACGGCATGGCTGAAGGCCCAGTTCGGGGCCAAGCCGATGTAGAGGCGGCCATAGCCCGGGGAGCGCCTACAGGGGGCAGTGGCCGACGGGGCACTCGTCGGGCCAGGGCCCGTCCTGCCCGAGGGCAGCGCGCTCTGCGCCGGGGCCCAGGCGTTCTTCCACCAGCTGGCGGACCATGCTCACGAAGCCCGGGCTGGTGGTCACTGTGGGGGCCCGCCACAACCGGGCGCCCTGTTCGCGGGCGACGGCCGCCGCTTCGACGTCCAGGTCGTGGACGATCTCCATGTTGTCGCACACAAAGCCTATGGGCGCTACAACTATGGACCTTGCCGTCGAGGTCCCGATCACCTCGCACACGTCCGGCCCCAGCCAGGGCGAGCTCGGCGGCCCCGAGCGGCTCTGCCAGACCAGGCGCCACGACTTGATGCCCGCCAGCTCGGCGCACAGGCGCGCCGTCTCGGTCACGTGCCCGACGTAGGGGCTCGTCGCCGCCAGGGACAGAGGGATGCTGTGGGCGGAGAACAGGACCTCAATGTCGCCTTCCTCCTGCGCCCGTTCCAGGGTGGCGCGCACGCTCGAGGCCCACGGCCCCACCCAGCCCGGGTGGTTGTAGTACAGGCGTAGCTTGGATATCTCAGGCGCGCCGGGGCCAACGGCGGCCCGAGCGGCGGAGATGTCGTCGAGGTACTGGCGGCAGCTGCTGTAGCCACCGTAGGCCGACGTCACGAAGGCCAGGGCACGGGTGACGCCGTCATCGCGCATCTGGGCCACCGTGCCGGCCAGCATGGGGGCCCAGTTGCGGTTGCCCCAGTAAAGGGCCAAGCCTGTCCCGTCCAGCTCCCGGCGCAACGCGGCCAGGAGACCTCGGCAACTGGCGTTTATGGGGCTGGCCCCACCGACGTTGTAATAGTGTTTGGCGACATTCTCGATGCGGTTTTCGGGTATGCGCCGCCCGGCTGTGACCCGCCGCAGGAACGGCATGACATCCTCAGGTTTCTCCGGGCCGCCGAACGAGACTAAGACGAGTGCCTGGTAACCCTCCACGCTCCGACCATAGCCATTACCCGCGGGCCGGGTCCAGCCGCCAAAGCGGTACCATTGCGAACTGGGGGGTTACGGGCCGACCCGGTAAACGGCCCTGACTTGGGCGCCCCAATTAGCACAGGCATAATAGGTGGGCTCCCAAATATCGACATGGTCGCCGGTAATGGCGCCACCGGTGTCGTCGGCGGTCCGGAGCCCGACTCCCTGCACATAAATCTGTGTCCCGAGCGGTATAACGCTCGGGTCGACGGCGATGCTTTCCGGTCCGGCCATGTCCCCACTGGCGGTGGCCCCAGTCAAGTCATAGCAGGTCACCAGGAAACTGCCGAGGAACGTGAACGCCGCCTCCCGCAAGAGCTCGGACGCCGGGCCCTTGCGGTCGGCATTTCCGATTATCCCTTGTGTTGTATGGGTAGTTGTCTTTTGACGCGGGCCGGTGGTGGCCAGGACGTACCCACGCCCGTTAGACGTCGAGGCGAGAGAACTGGCAGTGACACCGGTCACGGTGTGCCCTCCAGCGAAGTCGGGTGCGGAGCCGTACCCATGGACCGTGCCATTGCTGGCCAGCAGCCAATAGCCCCGGCCCCCGGCAGCAGTGGCGATGGCACTGAGAGTAATGGGAGAGGACGTAGTGCGCGACGTACCGCGCTTCGTACGGAGCGAGACGGCCATGGCGCCGTGGTACCTTGCCGTGCCGAAGCTGTAAACGTGGCCCGAAGTAGTGGCCAACCAGTACCCTCGACCGCTGGGCGTCGGGGCGATGCCCCTCACCGCGATCTTGGGGTAGTCGGCACTGAGAGAGCCATAAAACCGGGCGTCCCCAAAGGTATAGACATGGCCGTTGGCCGTCACCAGCCAATACCCGTGCCCATCAGGCGTGGCTGCCATGCAGACAACGCTGGCTGACAAACGGCTCTTGCCGAGGGAGCCGTAATAGTGCGCATTCCCGAAGGAGAAAACGCCACCATGGCCAGACAGGACCCAGTACCCGCGGCCGGTCGGGGTGGCGACGATCCCCGCCACCGGTCGGGCCGGGGCGTAGTGCTTGACGGAACCGTAGTTTTTGGCGTCCCCATAAGCAAATACCGCCCCGCTGGCCGCCACCGCCCAGTAGCCCTGGCCGTCCGGGGCCACCGCAATGCCGACGAGGTCGGGCCCGGCGCGACCGGGCGAGCCCAACGGGCGAGCGTCACCGAAGGTGGCGATGGAGCCCGCTTTCCAGGCTTTGCCGGTTGTGGACGGGCGAAGGCGTGGCGCTTGGCAAGCAGCGGCCGGCGTGAGGCGGTGGCCGGGCGCGCGAGTTGGCGCCAGCGCCCCGCAGCCCATCGTGGCGGAGATGAGCTGGGGAGCTCTCGCGCTTGGGTATGCGGCAACGGGGGATGCAACGGCGGCGGATGCGGCAGTTGCCGTCGGGGCCCCACAAAGGCTGAGCGCCGAAAGGGCCAAAGCCAGCACCCCGAAGCGCCGTGCACAGGCCCACCGGCGCCAAGCAGAGCCTGCCGCCGCCCGCGCCTGGTGGTAATAGCGGTGCCGAGCGCGCCGGCTATGGGCGGGCCGGGAGCATGCGAAGGGAGACTTACGGTCTCGGTGATGGGTGCCACCAAGACCGTAACTTTCAGCGTGCTTCAGCACGCTTAGTACCTCTATGCACTGGGTTTCTCCTTAGGTCGCGCGCCACCGGCTGTCGTTCGGCCTGAAGCGGCCGAAAACTGTCAAGACCAGCTAGAAGCGCGTGGCCCCGCGAGCCCATGAGAGGGGACGGGACGGGTTCCTCGGATGTCTGGTTGCGTCCACGACGGGCCCCCGTGGCAAGAGGTGAGCGAGTCGCGGGACCAGCGTCCGAAATGCGTGTTGTTTTCGGTTACATTACGTCACGTTTTTGCGCTCGTCAAGCTAATGCATAATTAAATAGTGTGACCAGCGTGTTTATACGCGGAACTCTGCGACGTTATGACCGGGCGGCAAGCCGCCGGGCCGCTCGGCTGCGGCCTGGGACCAGGGGCGATGGAAAACGGCGAAGGGGCCGCCCGAGCTCTAGCAGATGAGTGGTAGATTGCGCGCGGAGAGTGGTAGCCTGCGCATTTGACGAGGTCAGCGCGCGTGGGGACCTTTGGCGGCTAAAGGAAGGGGACAGAAGGACGTATGATTACTACATGACCGAGGCCACGGAACACGATGGGGACGTCAAGAGCGTAGAGATAGGCGATGTGGTGACTGATAGCACCGACAGCGAGGCTGCCGGTGCGGAGAGCGTGCCCAGCGCAGTCGAGGTGGCCGAGGCCTGGCTGGCGGAGCTCGTCGATCAGATGGCGGTGTCGGCCTCAGACGTCCAGGACCACCTGCTCGACCTCTGGGGAGTGCTCGAGGAAGGCCCCGCTCGGTCTGAGATCGAGCGCTGGCTCACCGAGACCCTGGTCCGCAACCTGTACTCGGTCTCGGACATCAACGAGCGGCTCGAGACCCTGCTACCGGCCTCCTAAGCTCATCGCCCCGGAGCGCTTGGCGGGTTCAGGGGCCACGCCTGGCCTGGCTGGTCCAGCGCCCGTCGTGGCTTTGTAGTGTCAAGGGCAGGCCGAAGCACTCACTGAGGGCCGGCCCCGACAGGGCTTGGTCGAGCGGGCCAGTGGTAAGTACCCGGCCCCGGCGCAGCAACAGGACGTGGCCGAAGGCGACGGGGATCTCTTCCACGTGATGGGTCACCATGACGATCGGAGGTGCCGTCCGGTCCTGGGCCAGGGCGCCCAAGCGGCTGAGCAGGTGCTCTCTGGCTCCCATGTCCAAGCCGGCGCAGGGTTCGTCGAGCAGGAGCAGTTCGGGCGAGATCATCAGCGCCCGGGCCAGGAGGACCTGCTGGCGCTCTCCTTCGGAGAGCACGCCGAAGGGCCGGTCGGCGATGCTCTCAAAACCAGCAGCGGCCAGCAACGCCAGGGCTTTGGCCCGATCGGGCTCGCTGTACTCGTGCCACCAGGGCTCCAGAGCGCCGTGGCGGGCGGAGACCACCACCTCTCGCGCCGGTAGCCAGGGCACGATCATCCGGGCCACGCTGGCCGAGACCGTCCCCAGGCGCTCCCGCAGAGCACGCACGTCTGTGCGGCCCAGGCGCCGGCCGAGGATGTCGACGGTGCCCCGGGTGGGATGGAGGTACCCCGAGGCCAGCTGCATGAGGGTGGTCTTGCCCCCGCCGTTGGGGCCGAGGACGGCCCAGCGCTCACCGGCGTTCACCTGCCAGTTGACCGACCGAAGGACCGGCGTGGCCGCCCGGTCCAGGTCGACGTGAGAAAAGACCAGCGCAGGGGGCCCATCGGGGCTGGCGGTAACCATGGTGACCCAGGGCAGGTTAGTGGCCATGGCCAACCCGGTTGCCCCCGAGCCCTCCCGGACGCGACGATGAACGGGTGCCGGGTCTCCTCGCAACGGTCGATGCCGTCCTGGCCCCGGTTTTCGAGCAGCTTCAGCCCGGGGCGCAAAGCGGGCTGCGCCCGTCGCAGCGGGCCGACCTCCAAGTGGACGGCGCCCTGGGCCTGGCCCGGGCGCTCGGGCGGCCTCCCCGGGAGGTCGCCGAGGACATATTGGCCCGAGCCCGGGCGGCCGGCTTGGAGGCCATATGTGACGGTGCCGAAGTGGCCGGCCCAGGCTTTATCAATCTGGTCCTCTCCGCTGATTTCCTGGCCCGCCAGCTGGGAAATGTGGTTTCGGGCCCCGCAGACATGGGCGTCGCCCGGGCGCCCCGCCCGTTGACTGTCGTAGTCGATTATGCCGCGCCCAATGCCGCCAAGGAGATGCACGTCGGCCACCTGCGGTCCGCCATCATCGGAGACTGCCTTGTCCGGCTGTTGGAGCTCGAGGGCCACAAGGTCATCCGGGAAAACCACATCGGCGACTGGGGCACGCCCTTCGGCATGTTGATCGAGCACCTGGTGGACGTGGGCGAGGAAGAGGCCGCGCAAGAGCTGGCTATAGGAGACCTTGAGGCCTTCTACCAGGCCGCCCGCCGCGCCTACGACGGCGATCCGGCCTTCGGGGAGCGTTCACGCCAGCGGGTCGTGCTGCTTCAGTCGGGTGACCCCGAAACCCTCAGGCTCTGGCGCTCGTTCGTCGACCACAGCGTCAACTACTTCGACCAGTCCCTGCGCCGGTTGGGCACCAAATTGACTAGGGACGACGTGGTGGGGGAGAGCTATTACAATTCACTTTTACCGAAAGTCGTCGAAGACCTTTCCAAAAAAGGCCTACTGGTCGAGAGCGAGGGCGCCCTTTGCGTCTTCCCTCCCGGGTTTACCAACCGCGAGGGCAAACCGCTGCCGCTCATCGTGCAGAACTCAGTGGGCGGTTACAACTACGCCACCACCGACCTGGCGGCGATCCGGGACCGCGTCGAGCGTCTGGGTGCCAACCTGCTCGTGTACGTGGTGGGCCTGCCCCAGGCCCAGCACTTCGAGATGGTCTTTGCCACCGCCCGTCTGGCCGGTTGGCTGACCCCGGGGACCGAGGCCGTGCACGTCGGGTTCGGTAACGTGCTCGGGCCGGACGGGAAAATGTTCAGGACCCGCCAGGGCGGGACGGTGAAACTGGCCGAGCTGCTCGACGAGGCCGTTCAACGGGCGCGGGACGTGATCACGGGCCGGTCCGACCAGGACCAATTGGCGACCGCCGAACTGGAGGAGACGGCCCGCGCGGTGGGGATCGGCGCGGTCAAGTACGCCGACCTGTCGACCGACCGGACGCGCGATTACCGCTTCGACTGGGACAGGATGCTGTCCTTCGACGGCAACACCGGCCCCTACATCCAATATGCCTACGCCCGTACCTGCAGCATTTTCCGCCGAGCGGGACAGGACGTACCGCCTCTGGCGCAGGTGGCCGACGATGTCCGGCCTCCGGTGGCGCCCGAGGAACGGGAGCTGGCCAAGGGCATCCTCGGCTTCGGGGACGTGATCGCGTCCACCCGGGCTACCTACAGCCCGCACAAGCTGTGCGTGTACCTGTTCGAACTTGCCAGCACGTTCACCGCGTTTTACGAACACTGCCCTGTGCTCGGCGCCCCCGACGCCTCGACGCGGGCATCGCGGCTGGCTCTGTGCGCTCTTTGCGCGGCTGTCTTGAGCAGAGGCCTTGACTTGCTCGGCATGGAGTCGCCGACGCGGATGTGAGCGCCGATGCGGATGTGAGCGCTTATGACGGACCGGGGACGCCGGCGACAGAAGAGGACTTCCCGGCCCCGGGCGCCTGACCTGGTACAGGACCGTCCCGAGCACGACCGAGGGCCGCCCTGCGTGGCGGGCTCAAGACTGCTTGGCGGCGGCCTTTTCCCGTGGTACTTTATCGCTCCGAGGGTGCCATCGATTCGACCGAGAAGTTCCCTCCCGGAAACGAACCGGCGGCCGTCCGGCGAGGTGTTGGGCACCCAGGACGGCCAGGAAAGGAGAGGACAAGCAACATGGCAACCGGCACAGTCAAGTGGTTTAGCTCGGAAAAAGGCTACGGCTTCATTTCGCAAGAGGGCGGCCCCGACGTGTTTGTGCACTACAAGGCCATTCAAGGACAGGGTTACCGGACTCTGGAGGAGAACGAACCGGTCGAGTTCGAAGTTCAAGAGAGCTCAAAGGGCCTGCAAGCCGTGAACGTGGTGCGCATGGCCATGCGGGCCGATTAAGGGCCGAAGGCACAGCCGGCCCTCTGCGGTCCCTGCTGCTAACGGCCCTGGTCCGTCCGGGGCCGGCGACGTCGGCCGTCTCTCCTGTAACCATGCCAAGAGACGACGGTCCGTCGTAACGCGGCGTACTGACCGGCGGTCAGAAGTTCAGTATTTTCGCTGATTGCCGGTACCTGTAAGGCGAAAATGTCACATATTCTCTGGGTTTTCTCCCTCTTCCGGGCCGTCTCAAGGCCCACCCGCGGACGCCGAAGTAACGGGCAGGTGGTCTGAAGGCGTTGTAAGAGCGGACCGGGGAGGTGACGACGGCGGGGATAATTTCGAGGGCCCATCCCCGTCGCTGGGTGGCCGTACTGCTTGTATTGGCCACCGGCATATGGTGTGCTGACGCCGACGCCTGGGCGGTCGCCTGCGGGCAGGGCAGCCTGGGTGGGACCGTTGCCGTCGGTGCTTCCGACGGCGCTCGATTGGCCGCCCAGTACAAGCCGGGGCCTAAAGACGGCTGGGGCTTAAGCGGAAATCCCGGCAGCACGTGGGGTGGCAGCGGCGCCACAAACACGACGGTCTCCAGCCCGCCGACCGCCAGCACGACGGTGCCGGTTACCACCCCGACAGCGCCGGTGACCACCACGACGCCCGAGCCGGTCACCACGACGGCAGCGCCCACCACCGCGCCCACCACCGCCGCGACTATCGAGCCAAACGAGCCCGGTTGTGGTTGCCCCACCCACGGTGCCCTTTTCGGTGGCAGCAGCAGCAGCTGTGGTTGGGGCCACGGCTCATCGTGGTGCCCGCCAGGCAAGTGGGCCCCCACCACCACGACCACGGTCGCGCTGACCACCACGACCACGGTCGCGCCGACCACGACGACCACGGTCGCGCCGACCACGACGACCACGGTCGCGCCGACCACGACGACCACGGTCGCCACCACGACTACTGGCCCCCGGAACCCGT
>Ga0182014_10001759_pt1 | contig 28311 bp, 22 predicted proteins | sample 612S2DmetaG_FD_120489 | JGI IMG/M metagenome (GOLD analysis project Ga0182014, IMG submission 120489) | Permafrost microbial communities from Stordalen Mire, Sweden - 612S2D metaG | ecosystem: Environmental > Terrestrial > Soil > Wetlands > Permafrost | place: Sweden: Stordalen | collected... | reverse complement strand
GTGGCGGATGACGCCGGGTTCCACGATCTGGGCGCCGAAATAGACGATGGAGCCGACCACCCGTGCCGGGTCGATGGCGGCGCCGACGATGCCGCCGGGATCGACGCGCTCCAGGCGAAGCCCCGGAAGCCGGCTGTCGCCCACCTGGAAGTACCACCAGGGGACGCCATTTTGCGTGCTCACCACGGTGGTGTCCTGGCCGATGAGAGGTTCGAGGCGCGGCGCGAGCTGGGTCAGGGAATGCGCTTTGACACCCAGAACGATTACGTCCGCGGGGCCGGCTTGAGTCAGGTCGCCCGTGACCTTCGGGCGCACGTGGAAATCGCCTTCGGCGCTGATGACGGCCAAGCCCCGTTCCTCGATTGCCCTCAGGTGCGGGCCGCGGGCGAAGAGAGTGACGTCCTGCCCGGCGCGTGCCAGGCAGGCCCCCATGTAGCCGCCGATGGCGCCCGCACCGGCGATCAGAAACCGCATGGTTATGCCCCCGTCAGCGCCTTGGCAACCGCGCCGCGTTGGATTTTGCCGGTAGAGGTGCGGGGAATGGCGGTGACGATGTAGAGTTTCTTGGGACGCTTGTAATCCGCCAGCCGGTCTTTGCAGTAAGCCAGGATGGCAGCTTCGTCGGCGGGTTCCTTGAGCACCACGGCCGCGGCGACTTCTTCGCCCCAGGTCGGGTGAGGCACGCCGAAGGCCGCTGCCTCGGCCACCGCCGGATGGCTGAGCAGAACTTCGTCGATCTCGCGAGGACCGATTTTCTCGCCGCCGCGAACGATCAGCTCCTTGATGCGGCCGGTGAGTGTCAGGTAGCCATCGCCGTCGAGGAAGCCCTGATCGCCGGTGCGGAACCAGCCGTTGATGTAGGACTTGGCATTGGCCTCCGGGTTGTTCTCGTAGCCGGACACCACGCTAGGGCCTTGGATTACCACTTCGCCGCGCTGGCCGGTTGCCAAATGCGCGCCGGCCTCGTCCATGATGCTGATCCGGAGCCCGGTGCCGGGGCCGACCGAGCCCGGTTTACGCTCGCCGGGCGGCACCGGGTTCGACGCCATCTGGTGGGAAGCCTCGGTCATGCCATAGGCTTCGAGCACCGGCACGCCGAAGACGCGCTCCATCCGCTCCATCATTTCCGGGGGCAGGGAAGCGCTGCAGGAGCGGATGAAGCGGAGGCCCTCGGCGCCCGCCGGCCGCTCGGCTCCGGCTCGCGCCAGCAACAGGTTGTGGATGGTGGGAACCGCGGAGTACCAGGTCGCGCCGGTGTCGCGCACGGTGCGCCAGAACGAGAGGGGATTGAACTTGCCAGGCACCACCACGGTGCCGCCCGAGAGCAGCGTGGACAGAGTGGAAGCCACCAGCCCATGCACGTGGAACAGCGGCATGACGCATAGGGAAACGTCGGCCGGCGAAAGCTGGTAATGCGCCACGATGTTGTGCGTGGAGGCGGTCATATTGCGATGCAGGATGGGCACGCGCTTGGGGCGCCCGGTGCTGCCGCTGGTGTGAAGAACCAGGGCTACGTCGTCGCGGGAAGGGGCGGAAGCTGCTTTTCCATTCGGGGCGCCGGCAATGCGAACCACTCCGGCGGAATCCATCTCCAGCGAATACACCGGCACGCCGCGAGCTGCAGCCGCTTGGCGCGCGCCCTCGGCTCCGCCGGGCGGGCAAAGCAGAACCTTGGCTCCGGTGTCTTCCAGATAGAAGGCGACCTCATCCTCACGATAGCCCGGATTGAGCGGCGCGGCCGTTCCCGCCACCGAGGCGGCCAGAAAGCCGACGATGGCCGGCAAACCGTTGGGAAGATAGGTCGCGATGCGGTCCCCTCGCGCCATGCCTAGCGCCGCCAGCGCATCCGCCACGGCCGTTACGTGTTCCCGCAAAGAATTGTAGGTGACACGAATGCCGGCTTCCGGGAGAACGATTGCCGTGGATTCCCCGGGCGCCACCTCGATGAGTTGCCAGAGAGTTTGTGGATCGGACATCATAAACATGATCTCAGAACCGGGTGGAAAAATGTCGGTAGAGCCGAGGCTGGGGCGCGAGCGCCGGCCCCGAAGCGCCGCCGGGATGAGCTTACCCGACTGTTCTGATCTTTACTTGGCCCGCTTTGCCACGAACTCTTCGGTCGCCACGTCGCCCACCTGGCGCGTGAACTTGATCTCGTCGCCGGAGACCTTGCCGGTATATGCGATGCGCAGCGGCTGGCCTTGGAAGTCCACGTTCTCGACAAAGGACACTTCGTTGCCCTTTACCATGCCTTCGGAGATCGCAGTATCGCCGAATTGCGACTTTGCCTGGCCGGTGAGCTTTTCGCCATCCACCTTGAAGTCGTACGTGTAGTTTTGTACGCCGATCTGGGTATCAATCGCGGCGGTCCATTTGCCTGTAACGTCGGCCAAGGCCGGAGCCAACAGAAGGACCGCGAGCGCGGACCCCAGCAACAGTCTGCGAGCCTTCATCGTCAACCTCCCGTATCCGATGATTTCCGTCACATACTATACCGCGCGGCGGAGCAACGGTGGACCTGAAGGGGTAGAATCTACCGCAAGACCTTACTTGGCGGGTTATGGCGGCGTGCGCCCAGTTTGGAGTTGAACCCGAATGGCTGGAAGCAATACCACAAGGGACTATCGGGACGGTGTACTAAATCGTGACGGCGTTCTCCAGGGAGAAAGTCAGCACGGTTTCCGAGGGTACTTTCACCGCCGGCCCTTTGGTGACCGCTGCCACGCCGGTGCCGGCGGCGGCTCCCGAGCCGGCGCCGATCGCGGCGCCCTTGCCGCCACCGGCGATGGCTCCGATGATGGCGCCGGCCACGGCCCCGCCACCGGCCATGGTTCCCGTCTTGGTACCCTTCGACGAATCGCTCTGTTTGGAGATCGTCTGCGTGTTGACGTCCACCATTTTGCCATCGACCTTCACGGACCACAGCGAGAGGGTGACGTCGGCGTGCCCGGTCAGCTTGCCGGAATCGTGCGCATCCACCAGTTTGACGACCGCATCGGCGCCGCGGGGAACCAGCGTCATACCGTTATACGTGAGCGCATCGGAGATGCTGGCGTGAAAGGTCTGTCCGACGGTAGCCTGGCTCGAATCCACCGCGTCGATCATGCGCACCGAGATGCTGGTGCCGGCGGGAAGCTCCACCGGAGCCCGCGGCGGCGCCGGACCGTTGGAGGGCGACGAGACGGAATTATCGTCGTCCGGGTGCAGGATGGTGGTATTGCGCTTGAGCGTGGGACGGTCGGGATCGTCGGAACCGGGCGAGGAGGAAGCGGAAGAAGTGGAAGAAGACGACGCCGTTTCCGCGCGGCGCAGGGTCGGCTGACCGCTATCGCTCGGATAGGACTGAGGATAGGACTGAGGCTGGGCCCTCCGCAAAGTGGGCTGGTTGCCGTCAGAAACCGGCGCGCTCGACGTGTTGCCGATGCCGCTGAACTCGATGCGGGCGATGTCCGACACTTCCAGTGTCATGATCTGGTCGGCCACTTCGACCTTGACCTGACGAGGCGAACCGCCCAGATAGGTGCCGTTGATGACGCGGCCGTTCTTGAGAGTGATGACGTCGGCGAAAGCGGTGGTCGCCAGGGCCAAGCCCATCACCAGATGTAGCAGGCGCATAAATCTCCCCCAGGGATCTCCCATTGTACGACGCGCCGCCCGAGCCGCCGGTTTACGGCAATGTTTCAGGCCGGCGGGCGCCGCCGAGCAGTTTGCCGGCCACATGACGGCCCCGCTCGAGAGCACTGTGGTACAGTTCGCGGAACTGGCCCCGCGTCAACCCGCGGCCGCCACTGTAGAGTTTTTCCAGACCCTTGCCGACCGCGTACGTGCCGGCATAGGCGATCGCTCCCTTGGGGATCAATCCCCCGCCAAATGGGATCTTGCCGGCCAACTCGCGGGCGATGGTCCGCCAGCCGAACGCGCCGGCGGCAATCGACAGGATTTCGGCTTTCTGATGCTGGAAGCCGACCTCGCGGCCGCTGGCGGCGGCGATTAGAAACGCCATGCGTACCTGGTTGACGGTCAGAAACGCCGTATCTGAAGCCCACTCTCCCACCGACCAGGGCAACTCGATCAGGCTGGGCAAAATATCGGGCAGCGCGGTGGTAATCGCAAACAGCGCGTTTTCCTTGGCCACGGCGTGCACGATTCCGTCCACCACGGCTTTACGGAACACCGGGAACTGGCGCGCCAAAGCCAGCTCGAACTCTTCGCGCTGGCTGAGAATCTCGACTACGGTGGCGGTGGGGTCGGGGTGAAGTCCGAAAGCGCCGCGGGGAGCGTCGATGCCGGGTGCGCACAGGACCACTTCCACGTCGCCGGGAATCACCGGATCGGAAGCGCGAAACACGCTCGAATCGCCCGGCCGGTACCCCAGGAAATCCTCCAACTGCGCATAGCCTAGCGGGTCGGCCGCCACCAGGCCAATCCGCACCGGTATCCGCGCGCGGTGCAGCACCTCCTGCGGATTGAGGAGCGAAAACGCCGCGCGGGCCTGTTTGAGCATATCCAGCATAAGGACCTTTCGCTATTTTAGCGCCCATGCGGGCTGGCGCCGCGGGCTCTGGAAATTCGGGAACCCGGGTTGGGATCGATGCGGAAAGGGAGTCGCCGGCCGGCTGGTTCAGATTCCGGTCTCAGTGAAGCCGGGGTTTTGCGCAGCGGTTCGGGCGGCATCGTCGGCGGCAAGAATGCCGCGTTCGTCGACGCCGCGGCGCGATGCGCGTCCAGTTGGAAGACCGGCACAGCCAGCCGGCCCAGGGTTCGCGTGACCGCCAATCCTCCGGGGCGCGAGGAGGCGTGGCCATCCGCTGGCGGTGAAGCTCGCCGTATAACGTAGGTTGGGCGTAAACCGTGTCCCGAGTGGATTCCGGATACGCCTGATTTGTCAGGTACTGATTGTACCGATTACCGGCCTGGAGTACTCACCTTCGGCAAGGCGCTTCGCTAACCGGTAATTACAGATAATCAGTCCTAAAATTCAGCATAATGCCAAGCGCGGCTCAGTCTGTGCCAAAACGCGGCGATCCGATGAGTTTTAACGTATGACCAATTCTTGCCGAACGTTCCCAGGCCGGGTCGTCGCCGTACTGTCTTTTCTGCCGCTGGCATTGCATGCTCAGACGAATCAGCTCGGTCCTCTGGTGCGCCCTCGGGTGATGGAGGTGTCCGGTGAAATCGCGTGTCCCCTCAGTTGGGAAGCGTCTCTGGCCGCGCCTCAGCCGCTCGATTTGGGTCAACTGCGCCAGGACGAAGCCGATGTGACCGGGCGCGACCCGCGTCTTCCGATGATCGGAGTGGAGCGCCGCCCGCAATACGCATGGGAAGGCGAAGGGGCGTGGGACACGCTCGCATCGGGCCAAGCGGTGTGGCGCCTGGCGTTGCGCTCGGATGGCGCCCAGGGGATTCGCATCCAGTTCTCGAACTTCCACCTGGACCGCGGAAAAGTCTGGATTTACGCCGCCGATCGTTCGCAGTTGGCCGGGCCGTATGCGGGAGCGGGCATCGACGGGAGCGGCTCGCTCTGGAGCAACACGATTTTTTCGGATACGGTCGTGATCGAATACGAAGCCGATAGGCCCGGCGGTATCCCGCCGTTCAGCATAGCCGGCATTTCGCATCTCAACGCCGTCGAGCAACTGATGTCCGCGGGCGCCTGTGAACTAGACGTGAGTTGTTACGCAAGTTGGGTTTCCGCGGCGGGGTCCGTGGGCATGTACATTTTTGAGTCCGGCGGAGCCACCTACGCTTGCAGCGGGTCGCTGGTGAACAATACCAACAACGACTCCAAACCCTATTTCCTGACTGCCGGCCATTGCATTTCGAGCGCGGCCGCGGCCAGCACAGTCGAGGTCTACTGGAAGTACCAGACTTCCACCTGCAACGGGACACCACCCAGTTTGTCGAGTCTTCCCACCAGTCTGGGCGCGACCTATCTCGCCAGCGGGAGCATTGAAGCCGGCGACTACAGCTTGATTCGGTTGTCCTCGATCCCCAACATCAACCTGGTATTTCTGGGGTGGAACGCCAGCACGAGCGTGCTCCCGCTTTCGTCCGGCGGGACGCCAACCTCCGCGACGGCGACGGGCATTCACCATCCCGAGGCGGATTACACGCGCATTTCGTTCGGCGTGCGAACGCCGGATGCCGCGGCGCAGATCGGGAGCGACATCGCGCCGGCAGACATGTATTACCAGATCGAGGAAACGCAGGGGCGCGTGGAGCCGGGCTCCTCGGGATCGCCGCTATTCACCTCCGACCAATTGATCGTCGCCACGCTGACCTATGCGCCGTCCGGAAGCGCCTGCTCGATATCTCCGTTCACCGCCGGGTACGCCCGTTTTTCCGTAGCGTATCCCCAACTCAGCCAATACCTCGCTCCTTCAGGGGGCAGCGGCACTTCGGGCGGTTCCAGCGGATCCGGTTCGGGCAACTCGGGCGGTTCCAATCCGGCGCCAGCGGTGTCGGTGAGTGTTTCCCCCACGGCGCTGGCCAGTACCTGGACCACGGGTACGGCCGCTCCATCCATGCAGGCGGTCACGCTTACCACCACTGCTTCCGCGGCGACAGTCTTCACGCTCAAAGCCAGCCAGACCTGGATCACTCTCTCCGCCGCCAGCGCCACCGCGGTACAGGGTAAGCCCGCTACGTTCGGAATTACTTACAACGCGCAGGCTTTCAGTGTGGCTGGTACGTACAGCGGCACGATCAGTGTGAGTTCGGGCACGGCCAGCGCCTCGGTTGCCGTGACTGTGACCGTCAGCGCTCCGACACCCGTGTCCGGCGGTACGATCGCAGTGGTGCCATTCGTAGCGGATGGCGGCGGTATGAGCACTACGCTCACGATTCTGAATCCTCACGCAACCGCCACCAATGCATCCATCGCCTTCTTCTCCGACAACGGCACACCTCTAACCATGCCCGTGGGCACATCGGCGGCGGCCTGGCAAAACCTGGTTCTTCCGGCCAACGGTGCAACCGTGGTAGTCACTTCCGGAACCTCCAGCCCCTCGAAACAAGGTTTCGCGATCCTGCAATCGGGCGACCCGGCCAAGAAGCTGGCGATCATGGCACAAGTCGGCGTGGATGAGGTCGCGCCGTCCGCCAGCCTGACGCCGCCTTTCGCGATTCCATTCAACGCCACCTCCGGCGCCACTACCACGGCATACTTGTACAATCCCAACGCCGGCGGTTCTCTCAATCTGTCCCTGGCCATTTACGACAATACCGGCAAAGCTCTGGGCTCCGGCCAGATCGCGATACCTGGCGGACAGCAGGGTGCCATCCCTATGTCGAAGTCCGCCGCCGGGTTTGGCGGCACCCAAGGTACGCTCGTGGTCAGCGGGTCTGGCTCCGTGCTCGCCATGGGCCTGCGCGTCGGCACCGACGGCAGAATCGAGATGGTGCCGGCGCAAGCGGTGAATGCCCCCTAGCAGCCGCAAAGCCCGACTAAGGTTCCGAACTCAGCGCACAACTGGGTCCGGCAAGCTCTGCCATACTGAAATCTCAGTTCCCATGAGCTTGCCGCGATCGTCTTTGGCCGTGGCCGCGCGATGGCTGACGTTCGCATCCGCGGTGGCCATTCTCTTTTCCATTGCCGCGTCGCAGATTCTGCTAGGGTTGGCGCTCGCCGCGCTGTTCCTTTCCGGGGAGAAGATGCGCCTCCCGCGGATTCGACTGCCGCTGGCGCTGTTCATGCTCGGCACCATTGTCTCTTGGCTGGTGAACGGCCAATTTGCGGTCGGGTTCCCGCAGATCAAGAAATTCTATGTTTTCGGCGAGCTGCTGATCGTGTTTTCCCTCTTGCGGGACATCCAATGGATTCGCGGGGTCTTTCTGCTTTGGGGGGGATTCGGCGCCATCACCGCAACGTTGGGTGTGCTGCAGTTCACCGCCAAGGTTCGCGAGGCTCATCGCCTGGGACAGACCTTCTACGACTATTACGTAGCCCGGCGTATCACCGGGTTCACGAGCCATTGGAATACGTACTCTGCCGAACAGATGTTCGCGCTGATCATGCTTTCGGCATTCGTTCTATTCGCTCCGGGTGGCCGTCGACGATGGTGGCTCTCGGCAACTGCCGCGACCCTGATGGCTTTGGCGCTTTGTCTCGCCGAGACACGCGGCGTCTGGATTGCGACCGCGGTCGCCGGACTGTATCTGTTGTGGTCCTGGAACCGGAAGTTGATGCTGGCCGTGCCGGTTTTGGCATTCTTCGCTTTCCTGATCTCACCGGCTGCCATTCGCGAGCGTGAGGAAAGCGTGGTGCGCCCAGGCAAGAACGATTCCAACGGCTTTCGGTTGGTGGCCTGGCGCACCGGGATCCGGCTGATCGAGGAACACCCCCTGTTCGGCCTCGGCCCGGATGTCGTGAAACTTCGCTTTCGCGATTCCGTGCCCGCGGATATTCCCCGCCCGCTCCCGGACGGTTTCTATGGCCACCTCCATAACATTTACTTGCAGTATGCGGCCGACCGTGGCATTCCTACCATGCTCATGATGATGTGGCTCCTGGCTCAGGCCTTGGTCGATTTCAGCCGCGGCCTTCACAAACTCCCGCGCGCTCCCGCCAACCGCCGCTTCCTGCTTCATGGAGCCGTGGCAGTCATCCTAGCCACCCTGGTTGAGGGCGTGGTCGAATACAACCTGGGGGACTCGGAGGTGCTGACGATGTTTCTGGTGGTTCTGGCCTGCGGGTATCTCGCTTTAGAGCCCGGCGTTGCTATGGATTGAGGCGCGAGTTTAGCGAGCAGCGACCGTCAGAGACCGGTTTTGCCGCGGGCGCGCTAACCGCCTAGATATCGCGAACGCCGAGAGGGCGGCGTTATGGGCAGACTGTACCCGATGAGGCAGAACTGGTCCAGCGCAAACAATACCGCGGATTCATCGCCCGCCGCCAGCGTCAGGTTCCATTCCCGCTGCCATGGCGTCGTGTAGTCGCCGATGCCGATCAGGTGGCTGCTCTGCGCCGGCGGAAATCCATTTGTCCCCGGCAGCTTGATCGAGGTTCGGGCGGCGTCCAGGTCCCTGTCTCCGGTATACGTGAAGTTCTCCGTCTTCAGGCAAGATAGATTTGCCGGCGTCCAGTCGTTGACCGGAAAGTTGATGATCGCGTCGAGCGCCGTATCGTTGGTGTCCGGAGGATACAGCACTTCAAATTTCGTTTCCGCTTGTGTCTGACGCACAAACGTCCGGATCGAGCTGGTGAATGTGCCAATCAGTTTCGGCAGAAACTGGCACTCGTCCGGATACTGCGCGGGATCAGCATCCTCGCTCGTGATAATTCCCATGGCCTTGCCGTAGGTCGATTGGAACGCGCTGGTGGTGTAGGCGTCGTAAAACGGCATGCCCCCGTGCTGGGCCGAGGCGAAGTACCACCACTCAACCTCGCCGAATTGCAGGTACGGAGTCACACCGGCCGCGGCCATAAGATTAGCCATGTCGAGGTATACCTGCTGCCAGAATGCCAGACTCGCCGGGCTGAAATTAGTCTGCAGGGCAGGCGTACTTACCCACACCGCGGTTCCATCGGGATAGCACTGGGCGATGCCCGTGGCCGCCGTATCGTCACCGTTCCCCAATTCCATGCTGAAAGAGACGGTCGGTGTGATCCCATATCCCCGCAGCGCCGTCAGAAAGCTGCTCGTCCAGTCCCGTGCGGCCCGGTTGAGCCTCGGCATGGCCGTGAGGTCCGTCAGCCAACTGCCGTCTGTCCCGCCGGTCAAGGTCGCCGAGCTGACAATAGCGGCAAAAGCGGAGTCGCCCGAGCTGGCAGAGAGGCTCAGGCTGTTGCCCGCGCTTCCTGGGGCCCGGGCAGTGATGGTGACGGTGGTCCCGTTGGCCGCGGCCCACACTGCCGTCGAGCCCTCATTGATCAGCAGCACGAAGCAGGTGGCAATACTCGCTGCTGTGTCCCCAATCAGGTTTAGATGACTGATCGCAGTCCCATCTAGCAGCAGTTCCGTAGTGTCGCCGAATGAGGGAGCGCCTGCGAATTGGACCGTGGCCGAGGCATACTCATTTGCGGAACACACCAGCTCGTAGAACCAGAGCGCGCCGGCATAGTGATTCGCTCTGCCTTGAAACCCCAGCGTGTCGATCAACCACGCTGTGCGCTCCGGAGCCAGTGCCAGAGAGTGATTGGTATCCCAGTCCGTCGCCGCCGTGGTCTTCGGAGTCAAGCTGAAGCTCGGAAGCGTTTCGGTAGGTATTGCGAGTTCCAGAAAGTCGAAATAAAAGTACGAGCCGCTGGCGCCCGTATTAGCAACCGTCACCGCATGAGTTCCCGCCGTGTACTGACCCAGTGCCACACGCACCAGCACGTCCTCTCCCGCTAGCTCTAGGTTCAACGCGATCGGGGCGCCCGTGTCGATCTGCACGTTCGCGCTTCCGACACTGCCCGCCATCCGCGTGCCCAAATACAACGTGTGCGCGGCGCTGGCTCTGTATTGGCATTGCACGGAATCCCGCGCTTCGGTCGTGTAATGAATCGAGCCGCCGGAGAAATTCCCCTCCGACTGTACCCACGATCCCGTATACGTCAGTTCCGTCGAATCGTCCTCAATACGGCGGCTGCCCGGACCGGCCACGCTATACGCAAGGTTGGTTCCGCCGACAATCCAGTTCGTCACCACCACGGCGAACTCGCTTCTCTCGAAACTCGCCGCCTGCACATCGGCCGCCCAGGTCCAGCGCAGCTTCCGCACGTTCGTGGTAGGGATCTGGGACACCGCCGTCAACGAGCCGTCGGAATTGACCCGGTATCCTTGGAGTTCACCGAAATTCAGGTTCACCTGCCAGCTCTGTGGCGAAACCCCTCCGCTGAAAAGCGCCGAAGCGGGACTCCATGTCTCTGTTCCAGCGCCGAAGACCGTTCCGTAGACACCCACCCTGTTGCCGTTCGCGCCGGCCGAGCCGTGGTAGGTCAACGTGATGACCGTCCCCTGAGCGGCGGCATCCACTTCGGACGCTCCGCTCTGATAGAAGCCGCTTATGATTGCCGCGAGCTCTGTCGCCGCACTGCCCAAATCATCGCTTGCCGTTACCCGATAATTAAAATGCTGATCGAGCCATGCAAGCTCGATGTAGTCGAGCGCAGTTACCGTGCCTTGAAGCGCCATCTGCGCTGTCGCCGGCGTATCGCTGCCGATTGCCGTGGCATAGTTGAAAAGCGGCACCTTATAGACAGTCTCGGTACCTCCCGCGTCCGCCCAGATTCGGAGGTACGGCCAGTCGACCGTCGGATACCAGGTGGAATCCATAGCAACACAATTTGTCCGCGTTTCCTGGTACGCCAGCATCAACCCGCTGAGATTGCCATCCGGTAAGTTGCGAAGAGGCGGGTGCTCGAACACGTTATCGCGGTTCCACTCCAGCACCGCCCAGTCGAACTGCTGTCGCCAGCATCCGGATAACGTGAAACCCGTGGCGCTGGTCTGGCTCAGCGCCGCAATCGCCGTTGGTTCTTGAAAGTAGCACTGAAGATCGTGATCCGGCTGCAGCTTGGAGAGTGTCTCGCTCATTAGAGTCGAACGATCACGGTCAGGTCCGCGCCTGGATAGGTCTGTCCGACGGACAACACCGAAAGGGTTAGCTGCGCGCCCGCCGTCAGTACGGGAAGGTCAAACCCGTCCGCCGTGATCCACATTCCTCCGTCCCAAACAGCAGGCGGCCCCGAAACAATTGCTCCCGCGCCAAAGCTGAGCTGGCACCAGCAAGCCCCGTTGAGATTGAGTTGCAAGTTGACCGCAGCGTCCGCGGCGGTACCGAGAATCGCAAACACGTCCCGAACGGAGTGCGATACATCCACCACCAGAGCCGGCGCGGCGAACTGATCGACAGCCAGAAAGCTATCCACCTGTATGGAGTATTGACCTCCGCTCAAGGTGCGCAGTCCGTCGTCAACCGTGTTCGTGAAGCAGGCGCTCGCGGTCGGGCTATTGCCAATCCTATTCGTGACCCACAGCTCGGCGCCGCCGATTCTCACGTCCGGCAAAAGGATTGGGTAGCTCCAGCTTCCGCAATAGAGGCTTCCAAAGAATCCTTCGGGGAACGGTACAATCACCGTCATGCTGCTTAATTGGTAGACGACGGCCTGCGCATTGTGTGCCGCCGCCGGGCTTCCATCCGACGCGCGCGTCACGCTGTACTGTGTTCCGTTGTTGGCCACAGCCGTAACCGTCAGAACCTCTCCATCGATTTGCACGACGCTTCCCCGCGCCGCGCTTCCCGCGACAGTTAGGGTCAGGACTGTGTCGGTGGCGGCCACGGCGGTGGCAAGCGTCGTACTGGGCGCGGAACTGAGCTCGTTCCAATAGTGCAACGTCAACGTTGCCGAGGAAATGGTATCTGTGTTTTCCAAACTCGTGAATCCAATACCACTCAGCACTACGGCGCCGCCGGATGCGGCATTCAGCGCAAATGATGGCACCAAAGGAGCGCCGGAATCTCCGCCGGCTGAACCGCCAATCTGCCATCGAGTCACGACCGCCAGTGTCGGGTCCTGCTCCTGGTTCAACACGTTCGCGGCGCGGCCCGTCAAGTGCACGGTCTCTCCGCCCAGATTAGGAATCTGAACGGAAACCGGACTGCTCTGGGTGAGGGCTCCAAAATGCCATCCAGTTTCAGCCACAACGAAGTAACTGCTGGCGTCTGGAGGCACGCTCCAGGGCGTTGTAATCGTGATGCTGGTTGTATCGTTAGCGGCAATGCTCTGTTCTTGGCCTGCTCCCGTGCCCCGGGTGACTCGCACCGTCAGCCCCAGATACTGGTTCACCGTCATCTCGAGGGTGTTATTGCCGATGGTGTTGCTCGCGTATATCGTCGCCGCAAGTTCGGGCTGAACTTCCATTCGCCAGTAGAAGTTCGCGTGATCGAAGTTCGGGTCCGGCGGAGGCACCAGTTGAGGGCTTAGCCCGGTATCGGTAAACCTCGCAGCCGGCGGCACTGCCGTCGCGATGCGGAGCAGGTTGGCTGGCGTGACGCCACGGTACACGTTGAAGGACGCCGTCCCAGCCGTAAAGCTCAAGCCGGAGAGAGTAACGCTGCTGTTGTCCTGTGGAATGACCGCTGTAACCACAAACGAGAGGCTGCCCTCGTTGCCTGAGCCATCGACGCCGGATACCGCGTAGTACAGGATTTCCCCGCTTTTCAATGTGCCGTCGGTGCCAAGCGTTGCCGCGTAGTTCACGAGCGGCGTTCCCGGCCCACTCGCCGAATTCGCCGCAGGTGGGTCGAACGTCAACTGGAGGAAGACTTGACTGCTGCCGTCGCTCGCGACTGTGTCTGTCGCTGTCACTCCAAACTCGACGTTGCCATAAGTATCCAGCACCGCACCCATTAGCGGCCTGGGTAAACCAATCCCTGCGTCGGGCGGGTTCGTAGTGCCTGGCGCCGCGGTACTTTGACCGTTCGTGTCTAAATACCAGACGTCATCTTCGATCTGCGCCAGAATAGTCGCTGTCCGATAGTTGGTTGCCGGCGAAATCTTGCACACCCGGAACGGTTGCCGGTTAAGTCCTTCCTTTTGGTATGTAACGGTAATAAGATCGCCAGGCCGGATTCCAAACGCCTTGATGCTGGTGTCGAACTGGATGTAAGTATTCCCACTAAGGGTCTTGTCGAGATTGAACTGCAACATCCTCGCTGCTTGGTCATAGTTGGGCAGACCCAGTGCCAGCAGATTAGCGGTGCTCTGTTGTCCGGTGAGCCCAACGTCGTCCGGATCCACTACCGTATAGCTGTCTTGTTGGTAGCCATTGAGGGCGTCCTGAAATTCCACGGTATAGCAGTTCGGCGTGTCTGCAATGCTCCGTGACGTGATCGTGACGCTTGGCTCTCCAGTTTGGCTCCTGAGGATGCCCGAGACTCCGGTGCTGCCGTCGCCGAATTCGTAAACCGGCCAGCCGCCGTTCAACTGCGTCGTGCTGTTGGAAGTGGGCGACTGCGTCGGCTGCTGCAGGGCCAGGGTATTCTCCACCATCAACTGGAGGATTCCGGCCGGCCCATAAGTGAGATAGAGCCGCGCCGCGTTGCGAATCCCTCGAACCATGTCCCCGGCGCTCCTGCGGTCTTGGAGCACGAGATTGCATTGGAACCGCGGGATTGTGATTGCATTTCCATTGAGATCGACCGTGTTGATCTGCTCGTCGCAATAAGCCGCTACCGTTGCGAAGCTCACTAGATCGATTTCCTCGGCCGACCATCCGCTGCGGCTCAAAACATCCAATAATATCCACGCCGGATTGGCGCTGAACGCGTTGCTGACAAATGTTCCGTCCGGTGCGTATACCGGTATTAAGAGCCCCTGTACCAGAACTTTCACCGTCGGCAGAGAGTTGCCATCGCTGATACTGTTGGGCACCACCACGGACAGATAGGCCATGCTTCCGTACGGGTCTCCCGCCGGCTGGCCGTTCGCGTTCGTAAAGTTCGGATCGAAAGCGCCGTCCCGCGCACCCAGTGTCATGACGTTGTACCACCCCGTACCCGTCATGTTGGCTCCGGACACGCCCAGCGGTATCTGAATCCCATTCACCAGTACCGTGACTACGCCCTGCATCTGCCCGATGCCGAGCAGCACTTCCATTCGCGTCAGATTTCCATCGTTCCGGGCGAAAGTGACTAGGGGGTAGTACCAAGCCGTCCCATACACCATGGGAACGTAGTCGTTATAGCGCGCCTGATTCACGGAGAGCGCCGAGGTCTCCGTGTTTTTTCCATAAGGACGCACTTCGATCGCCGGTGGGACGTAATCCAGGCCGCCGAATCGTAACTGCATGCCGCGCGCCTGGCAGTCGGTCATCACGTAGCCGCACGAAGTGAACGGCGCCCCGTTGTTTAGACTCCCCGTGCCGCCGGTTTGACCGGCTGAATACCCACACCGGTAAAAGAGCGAATATTGCCCGTCGACGCCGCCGTTCACAGCCTCCAGTTGTTGCGCCGGCGTGGACGGAAACGTCCAGGGGCACCTCGTCTGAATTCGGACTTCCGGCAGCCACAGCCGCTGTAAACTCATTCGGTTCGTCGCCGACAATCGGAAGGTAGATTCCTGAATCTGATCGGGCGGATTGCAAATCCCTTGGAAGACGACGGCCGCGCCCGTAAGCGGAGCGTTGTTCCATAGGTCGTAAAAGACGAAGCTCACGGTCAGCTTCGCCCCCCGCCATCCCACTGCGATCTCCAGTTCGGAAAAATGTGAGTCCGCGTTGGCCAGCAATACCGCGATCGTAGGGCTGCCATCGACACCCTGGTCGGAGGCTGTCTGAATGTTAAACCCGCTGTGCCGAAGAACTCGCGCTGCGTACGCGGTCCCGTTCACTGTCACACCGTGAGTGCTCCAGTGTTCCAGCGTTCCGTCCGCCAGCGTGCAATCGAACAGTACCAGCGGCGTCTCGGTGACCGCCTGTTCTTTCAGCTCAGAGATTGTTTGCATAGTACAAAATGTTCACCGTTGCGGAGTGTCGATTGACGCCCGTCGTTGTGACCGTCAGAAGATCGTTTTGCAGGCGTGCGTTTTCGTAGACCCCGCCGTTTGTGCTGGTCTGGTAGACGGAAGCGGTTTGCTGTGCTTCCACCTGCGGCCCGAAAAGACTCACGGCCGCTCCCGCCGGCACATCGACGCCAAGAGTTATATAGGTCGCTGTTGCGTTGCCGCTTCCGGTGATCTGATACCGGCTCCACGCGTTGGACAGCGTGGCGGATGCCGTCGCGCTGCCCAGCAGGAGCCTTACGTTTGTCGCCTGGCTCGCGCTCAGATAGACGCTGAACGTGTACGTATATGTCGTCGGCACGTTGAGCACCTGCGTCACGCTCTGGCCGCCGGCGCCGTTATTCGTCAGCCGCCACGCGTTGGTGCCACTCTTGGGATCCTGAATTCCGCCCGTCAAGGCCAGTTCCGGGGCTGCGTTCCACACGGCATTGCTCAGCGTCTCGCTCCAGGCCACCAAGTTGGCTGACGGGTCCAGGAAGGTAAACCCGTTGAGCGTTCCCTCCGCCGCGGTAAAGAAGTTCTCCAGAGCCTGGCGTTCTGTGTCGCTGAGCGCTGTGTACTGCAGCTTCCATTGCACGGCCGCCCCTGCCGGGTCGGCTACGCTGATCACGCTCCCATCTGCCAGCGTGTTCTGAATGGTCCGCTCCTGCCGCACCTTGACGATCCGGTACTGCGTCAGCGCGCCAGTCGTAAGCTGTGGGTAAATGAGCATCCTCAGGTCCGGACTTCCACAATCGTGAGCGTCGTCTTGCCCTTCATCGTATCGATCGATGTCAGGGCGGCGCTGTCGCTTCCGAGTTGGCACGTTGGATACGCCGTGCCGTCCCACGGGTCGGTAAATGCGAAACTCGAAAATCGCCCTTGATTGGCTAGAAAGAAGTTCTCGATTGCCGCCATCTCACCTTCGTCCAGTTGGCTGAGTTGGATCACCCATTGATGGAGCACGCTGGCTGAGTCCTGATACCGTTGTTCGCTTCCGTCTAGAAACCGTAGCGCCTGGTTCTGAAACTGTAATCGTCGCTGCGCTGGGTACTGCGCCATCGCTCCGGTCTTCAACTCTGGAAAGGTTGCCATATCACAAGTCGTTGACGACGTCGTTCAGCGAGCTCATGTTGAGCATGGCGCTGCGCACGGCGTTCGCAATTTGCCCACTGTAGTCCATGAACGACTGCGCGTCCATCGCTTGGACGCTGACGGTCACTTGCGGCGAGGACGCGGTCGATGCTTGCGTGCTCGATCCGCTTTGCACCGTACCTCCGCTGCTCTGCGCCCCCGCGGAACCTGGCTGGTTGCCTGCGGTCGGATCGTATAGCCGCGGTAGCCCAGCTTGGTCGTAGTCCATCGCCGTGAGACCACCCCCCGTATCGGCGCTGACGAATGAGATCGGCGCCGGCATCTGGTATTGCAGAGGAGGCGAAGCACTCGGCGACCCGCCGCCGAACAGCCCCAGCAGTCCGCCGATGAGCGGCGCAATCCCGAAGCCCGAAGCGAGCACGCTTGTCGCAACGGACTCCACCGTGCTCCCGGCCCCGCCGCTCGAAGTTTGGGTGATCGGCCCGCCCTCCACATTCTGACCGCCCGAATTTGCCGCCGCAGTGCCGCCCGTCGCCCCGTAGCTGGTCAGTGCTTGCATCGTATCGTCCAGGCTTCGGGACTGGTCTCCCGACACTGCCAGAAACGCATTCAGCAGTTCATCTTGTGTTGTGCTGGCCATCGTTTATCTCTGCTGTCCAAGCGTTCTCCAGAATGATGAACGCTTCCACCTGCCGGGCGCTCAACCTGGATAGGTCGAACCCGCTCAGTCGCTTTCGCACAAAAAACTCCTGCACCAGTTCCGCACTTTCCGCCGTAATAAACCACGTCGGACAAATGTGCAGAACCAATTCTCCACGCGCCCAGACGGGCCGTGCTTCTTGCGCCCTCGGAGCCTCGCCGTCCTGCGGTCCTGCGGAGCGAAGCCAGCCGCATCGCCGTTTCTTTTCCAGACCGGATCTTCTGCACGCTCCGCACTTCCACCCGGCCTGGTTCGACAGGTAAAACTGGAAGGCGGCAATCAGTTTTTTCGTTCGTCCGGAGTCAGTCCCACTTCCGCTTTTACTGCTTCGAGCGCCTCCCGAAACAGCCCCTCAGGGCCCCTGTCCGCAAGTAACTCTGGTGTTGCCGCTTCTCCGTCCAGACGCAGCCCCTCCACCGCCCGCAGACCCCACCTTACGAACAGCCTGTCGATCTCCCCCTGCAGAAGCGCCGCGTCCATCCGTTCTTCCGCGCTCGGCCCATTCTCCAAAAACTCTTTGCGCCGCGCCAGCTCCCGCACCTCGCGCATCAGCTCCATGCGTCGCCCGAACGACATCCGAGCCACTCGAAACCGCACTCCGGCGGCCACCTGCGATTCCACCACCTTCTCGCTCTCGTATGTCATGGCTACGCAAACGCCACTGCGATTTCGTTGTCCACCGTCCCCTGTGCTCGTGAGGGCTGGAAGCTCCACTGCAAACGTGTTCTTGAATCGTCAAATTGCGGCACCACCGGTACCACGCTGCTCATGTACACTCCCATCATTCGTCCCTGAATGTCTCCCAACTGAAACATCACGCCGATCGGCGATTGCTGTCGTGCCGCCGCATACAGCGCCTGTGTCGCGCTGTCGTCCTGACTGTACAGCGAAAACGTCGCCGCTACGTTTCGTCGGCCCGGCGCAATCGCCTGCGGCACGCTGGAGCCAAACTCGTTCATACGCGCCTCCAAATCGTTCTTCAGGCCGATAGACGCAGCCGTCACCGTGAAAAACTGGTTTGGCGCCGTGCCCAGCCAGGCTTGCCCCAGGTTTCCCGGCACAATCGAATAGTCGAAGCTCGTGATTGCCGGCTCCACCGGATAACTCTCCAGCTCATAGCTGCCCGCCGCGAAGCTGTCGCTGTCCTGCACGTCTTGCGCGATTCCTTTAAAGCTGAATTCGTGAAAGTCGCCATTGACGTCAATCGTCATCTGGTCAACCGCAGCCCCTGCCAGCACTCGCTGCGTAGCGGTGGCCGGGCTCCAATAGTCGTACAGCGTCACGCTTGGCAATTCCGTCGCCGGCAGGTAGGTGATGGCCGTCGCCAGAGCGGTCCCAGGCTGCGGCCCACTGGTAAACGGGGCGCTAATCTGGACCGTGTTCAGGTCGGTCACGGCAATCACAAACCGCATTTCCATCGCCGTAGCCACTGCTTGACCGGCACTCAGATTGTGTGGCGCCGCAAACACCAGTGTCGTGCCCGCCACAGAACTTACCACACCAGGCGTCGCCGATACCGGCGCGGCTCCCAACGCCGCCTGAAACAGCGGCCCGTAGGCCGGGCTTCCGTTCGCACTGACCCAGTTCGTCAGATAGGTCTTCAATTCGAAGCTTGTCTGTTTCTGCCCCCCGAAAGGTAAGCCGGTGAAAGTGCGGCTTCCCGTCTTGTCTTTCCTCTCGGTGACCGCTAGTTTCTGCCGAACCGTTAATTTCACAGCGGGAATCCGGTTGCCGGCCGAAACCGTGGCCAAGCTGCCATAGCCGCTCTCCAGCGCCGTGTAGAAACGGTTCGCATTGGAAGAAATGTATGACATACTAGTTGATGCTCACTCCAATTTCGAAACTTACTTTTGCCGACTGCACGAAATTTTTTCCTCCGTGTTTCACCGCGCTGAATACCACTTGATACCCACCCGCATAATACATTCCCTCGCCGAAGTCCCCGCGACTGAAGTCCAGCACTTGCATCATCGCGTCCGCGTAGTAGCCCAGGGCGCGCTCCAATCCATCGATTCGGTCCTGAGAATGCCGAATCTCTACCGCCATCTGCGCTTTTCCAGAGAAGGTCCGAAACTTTTCTTCGAGAAGATTGCTGACCTTCTCGCAGTAAACCTGCAACATCGGGTATTGCAGGCCCTGGCTCCGGTCGCTGATCTCTACCGGCACGTTCTGTGCGCTCACCTGCTGCGTACTGATTAGTTCCACCGGCAACGGCCCTGGCATATTCGCGGACAGTAAGGTCGCGTTCACCCCTGCGTCCGACGTAATAAGCTGCATCACCTTGCTTGTGGTGGCGCCCGCTACACTCCCTGTCATTAGCCTCTCTCCAACACGCGTGGCGTCGGCTGGATGTAGTTCGGCTCCTGCCCCCGGCTCGGCGCCGCCCCTGCGGTAAGGAGCACGTCCGGTTGCGTCCACGCCGCGTTTAGATCGATCGGCGTCCCGTTCTGCCGAATCAAGCTGTCCGGTGAAGTTCCAAGGTAGACGTGCCAGCCCGTAGCAAATCCTGGTGGACGAGACGGCTGCACCATCAGGCTCGCGCCCGTCGCCGTGAATGTAGTCGGCGCCGTCCCCGCGCTTTCCTCCCCAGAGCGGTTCACCCACCCCGTCGAGATGTAGTAAGTACCGCTTTCGAGGCTTCCCGCCGTGCTCGTAACCGTTGCCGGTTCGCCCCTTCGAAGAGGCAGCGCCACCAATCCTATCCCGGCGTGAATCAGCTTATCGCTCGCCCACCATGAAAGCTGGTGAAACTGTGCCTGTTTCTCGGCGTACCGGTCGTTCAATTGGCTGTAGTACGCGTCCGTGTACACCACCTCAATCGTCCGGTAGACTTGCCACAGGCGCAACGGCGGAGTTACCGCCACTTGCTCCAAACAAGGTGTCGCCTCGGACCACAAGGACCTTCGCGAGTAACTCAACCCCCGCAGCAGAACGTCTAGCTCAATTTCGAATTCTTCCTGGACGATGCGTGCCTTCTGAAACACATCGATACCTTCCAGGTGTGCGACGGACAACAGTTGAGAATCCTGCGCCGACAGTTCATCGAGTCGGGCGGGTGGTCCATCTACGAATAGCGCCATGCTCGCCTACCCCTTATTGGACTTCTGCCCGCCGCGGAGCCTGTCTAGCTCCGACGCGCTCACCACGGTGACTTGTATTTTGCGGGCAGCCTCCGCCTCGTCTGCAATGCGCTTGGCCTCCGCTTGGGCTTGCCGGTAAGCTCGTGTTTCCTCGGCCGTCGCTAGGCGCGCCGCGCCGTCCACGATCATCTTCGCCGCGATTCCGACCGGAACCTCTGTGAGCGTTCCTTCCTTCCCCCCGTCCGGCGTTTCGAGGCTCACAATCACCGGGCACGGATCGGCAATCTTCGCTTGCGCGTCGCGAATTTTTTGGTAATACACTCTTAGATCCATTTGTCTCCTCCACGAAATCGCAACGGGCGGGTATTTTCGCCCGCCCGTGCTTCTGCTTGCAATGGTATGGCCCTGGCCGCGGACTTCTAAGTGTTGACCTGCACACCCGCGGCGTTCCGCAGCACACCGCACCCGTACAGTACGTCCACCGTGAACTGCTGAGCCAGGGTGTTCGGCTGGTAGCTCATCACCACCCGCATGCCGAAGTTTCCGAGCTCGGCGTATTCTGCGACTGCGCCCGTTCCGGGCAAAGGCTGCGGCAACCGCCGAATCACGAGGCCGATTGCGTCCCGAGTAAACGCCAGGTTGTGCGTCGTTAACGGGCTGCTGCCTGTTTTCGGCACGAACTGAGAGCGGAATACAAAGAAGTCTTTGTACTTGCCGATCGTTCCGTCCACTAACGCCACCAGGCCGGCCGCTCCGGCTGTCTGAAATTCTTCAAACAGCGGAATCTGCCGCCATGCCGAATACGCGTTGGCGTCCACCACGATGAACTTTTGCGCCGATGGCGGTATCTTGGCCAAAAACAGGGCCGTTTCCGCCGCATCCACCGTCGCTTCCGTCAATGCCGTACCGGGCGTTCCCACCGCGGTATTCGCCGTGAAACCCGCGTACAGGCCCAGCAGATTCGTCTCGATGCTCTGTGCGATCGCTGCAACCGCCGGCTGCATATAGATCTTCAGCAGGTCTGGCACTGCCAGCACTTTGGTCACGTCCGGAATTTGAAAGGTCGCCTCTATGTGCGTATTCAGCACGATTTGCGCATTTCCCAAGCTCGGGTTCTGCGGAGTGACCGTCCCACCCTGCGCGATGTTGTTCGCTACCATCGTGGGTGGAATCGGGATGTTCACCGTGTCGCCGGCGTTCGCCAGCACCGGCTCATAGTCCCGGTTCACCAGGTTACCCATCACCAGGTTCCCCACCAGTACCGGCAAAGCGTCCGCCGCCACTAGTTTTACAATCGCATTCGCGACGTTCGTCGAAGTAATAGATCCCATTCTGTATCCTTAAGTTGTGTGAGTTGTTGGTCTCGGAAACTAAACCCTTCCGCTGCCTCCCGGCTCAAAGTGCGGCTGGTGCTCAGGTCCCCGTCTGCCTTCGTCGACAGAACCGTCTGGTCCGCTTCTACTGACTGTTAGGCCCCTTTCAATGTCTGAGTAGCGACGCGTACGATCTCTTCTCGAACGCGCTGCATCTCTTCCGGCCGCATCCCCGGCCGGATCCGGTCGAGGCGGATTTCTGCCGCCGAGGGCATTGCCGCCTTTTGCGTCGCCGTCATCCCTGTTCCCCCGGCGATGCGCGCTGGTAGAAACTCCGGGTTGTCGTTCACAAATGCCGCCAGATACTCCCGCACTGGAACGTCCCCGGCCTCCGTCCGTCCCACAAATCGCCCATCGCCGGTCCGAACGATGCCGTCCTGAATCGCCTTGAATGCCAGATCGACCTTGGTTACGCCCAGTCGCTGTAACTCGCTCCGTACTGCTGAGCCCCGTTCCGCTTCTTCGGCAACCTTCTGGCTTCTCCGGTTCTCCTCTACTAGCTCGTTTACCCTCCTTTCCAATTGTTCGCGGCGCCTCCGCTCCTCTTGCAATTCCGCTTTATAAGCCGGTTCGCTCTTAGCCTGTTCCGTCTTGGTAAATTCGTCGATCGCCTGCCTGACGATCGCCTGAACGTCGGTCTCTTCCATGAACTCTCCTCAACTCCTGGTTAGCTCCCTGCCTTCGTCCCGCTGTCGATCTCCTGCGCTACCCGGTTGCGCACTTCCTGCCGCGCGTCGGCCAGGTACTGGAATGCCAGGCGCTTGAACACCTGTTGGCGCAGGGTGTCCGATGGCACCCCTAGCGCGAGCAACTTCGCCCCGTTCTCGAGCGACGTCCCGAAATCGTCGATATCGAACTCATCCATTCCCGCCACGTCCGGCATTACGCCGTCCTGCCGCGCCGCCCCGATCGCCCCGAGCACCTGCTTCATGCTCTGCCGAACCATGGCCCCGTAAGCCCCTAGAACTTCGTCCGTCGTGGCAAAGTCCAGTTGCTTGCTCAATCCCGATTGTTGAGTGTTTCCACTCGTCGCCTGGCTCATGAGGTAACAAACCCGATAGACTTCGTCTTTCAACTGGACCAGGTTGTCGGCTGCAATCTGGTAGACCTTCCCCTCCGGTTCCGTCCAGCCGAACCGGTCGCCCTGCCCAAGCTGGATGTAATAGGATTCGCCCACCATTTGCGCCCACGGCCGGTCCGAGTACACCACCGGCATCGCAAACAGTCCCATCGTCAGCGCCCACGAGAGCGCGTTTGACTTGTTGAAGTGCTCCAGTTGAAGCAAAGCCGCCTTGTTCATCAGCCAAAGCCCTTCGCTGACCCGCATCTGGAAGACCGGCACTCTTCGTAACGTCGAGAGCCCATGCAGCCCTTCATCCAAAAGCTCGATTGGGCCCGCCTCTCTCGCCCGGCTGAACACCTCGTAGCGCTCGCAGTCGTAGTGGATCCACCGTGTCTCTTCCGCCCATGTTGCCGCCGCCGCCGGTACCTGCCTCAGGCAACTCGTCCGTATCGTCACCCATTCCAGCGATCCATCGTTATCGTACGACCAGTTGATCACTTCCTCCGCGCTGTAGTCGGTCAGATAAGCCCGTGACTGCCCCAGCGCGTCTTCCTCCGCTCGGGTCTGCGCTTTCCCCGTCGCTCGCGGAAAGTCCACCACCATATAGCTCTTTCCGCAAACCAGCGCATCCACGAACCGGTGTCTCAGAAACTCCGTCAGGCACGTCCCCTTCAGGTCGCAGTCGTTGCTCAGCACGCTGTAATAACTTTGCGCAGCACTGTCGCCGCCCTCCAGCAGAATCGTGGGCGCCGCGTGCATCAGCGTAGCCGCATACCAATCGATAATCGACCCGATGTAGTTCTGGTAAAACACCCGCGTCAGACGCTCCAGGTAGATATCTCCCGGCTCCTTGTGACGTCGCACCAGGTAATCCGCCGCCCGCCTCCGCAACTGCTCGCCGCCAACGTAAAGGTCCCGGTAGCGCCGCCACATGCCTTTGTTGGCCGTGTACTCCGGGTGTTCCCGGTCGATCGTGTCGATCGTCATAGAATTCGCTCTGGTTGTTCGCCAATCGGTGGCAACCGTTTCAGTTCCTGCCATACCAGATAACCCACCGCGTCCGAGACATGCGTTCGCATTCGGTCGCGGTCTTTGTCGATTTGGTAGCCATCCGTTTTGTAAGTCACTTGTTCAAAGTCCTGTATGAGCTCTTTGCACTTTTCGTCGATGAACAGTCCGACTACGCCCGAAGCGGATCGTAGCTTCGCATTGACCAGATTTACCCTCGACCTGACCGGCGGATTGCATTTTGGTACTTCATAGTCCACTTTCAGGTTGGAGTACGTCGCGAAGTATTCTTTGACGATGTCATAATCTGCCGACCCCGTCGTCTGCTGTTGGTTCCCAGATGCGTCGCCGCATACCACTACCCCGATGTCGTGCCGCGGATACCGCTTCAGGAACTCCGCGCAGGCCTCCTGTGTGGTCGCCCTGCGGAGGACGATCTCATCCAACACCCGGACTTGACCTTCGACAACCTGCGCGACCACCGAACTCATCGGGTCCACGTTGAAATCCAGCGCCCAGTACAGGCGCTCCCATGAATTCACTCTCAGTTTGGTGACGTGGCTGTCTTGCGAGAACGAGGCGTATACCCGGCTTCCCGCCATGTTCACGTACTCGCCCAGAACCTCCTGCCGGAAGAAACGGTCGTCGTAGCTGAGCTCCAAGCGGTTGTAGAAGTCGGGCACGCGCTCCAGCAGGTGCCGGTTTTCTCTCGGCGGCGCCTGGATGCACTCGTAACCTGCGGCCGGGTTGTGTACGAATTTCCGGTATACCCAGTCGTATCCTTTCGGTGTCCAGACTCCAAAACCGCATAGCCGTTTCGCCCTTGGATCCCGTAGACGTCCCTCCAGGCGCAGCCACGCTTCTTCCTGCGTGTAAGTCAGCTCGTCTACTCCGAACCAGGCTAGGTTCGTCCCGCGCAGACGCTCGAAATCCTCCAGCGCGCGAAACACGACCCGCGACCGCGTGTCGCTTAACACAAGCGTGTTTTCAGCCTTGTTCATCTCGTATGGGATGTGGTTGGCGTCGAGAATCTCCAGCATGGCCGCCTGGGTGGAATCCCGTAACATGGGATAAGTGGGAGATCCGATCAGGCCCATCCGCCCTTGATTAAAATAAGTGAGGCGGATCGCCTCCTGGCAGAGGGCTTGGCTTTTTCCGCTCCCGATCGGCCCGGAGAAGCCTTTTAACCGCGCCGCGCAATCGTGAAATGCCTTTTGCGCCGGCAGTGGCGCGTAACCTATTTCTCTGTAACAGATTCTTTTGGCTCGACCCACGTTGCGCGAACCTCCTCAGCGTCTTGTTTCTCAAGCTCTTTTTCGAGCTGCAGCACCTTCAAGTAGTCGCCGATCGACGGCTTTACCTCTTTTTTCTTGAGCCTGTCCTCAATGTTTGTCCGAAGAGTGGCGAGGAACTCCGACAGCATCCGCCCTTTCGGCGTTTCTTGTGACTGCGACTCTTCCTCGCAGCCTGTCGTCGCGGCTGTATCGCTCTTGCCTGTATCCTTCATCGTGTGTCATCCAATAAAAAAGGCCTCGCCGTTTCGGCGAGGCCCACAGCCTTCTTCTTCCTGATTTGACACTATCATCGGCTCCGTCGGCATCTTCGCCGGCTTCGCCCTAAATGGCTGAAAAGAAAACCTAGAAAAGTTCTAAGAAATCTGTGACCGGCGTTTGCCGCCGGTCGCATCCTGGGTGTCTACTGCGCTGCCAGGGCCGCCCGTGTTCGATCCACATCCGCCGCGCGGGGAACCTTAACCTTCCATCGTTTCATCCACAGAAAGAGTGTCAACAGCCCCCACAGATGGTAACCGGCGTTGATGCGTCTCTCCATGTGGTCGCGTATCGTCGCCCGAATCGCTGCCTCGCGAAACAGCGGCACCGACGTTAGTACTTCGCCGCTCAGCGTATCTTGCAGCAGCTCGCGCAACGGACCCCGAAACCAGTCGTGCGTCGGAATGTCGAATCCCGTCTTCTTGCGGTTCAGAATGCTGTCCGGTAGCTTTCCGCGAAGCAGTTCTCGCAGAACATACTTCTGCCGAAAACCGCGGATCTTCAGCTTGGAAGGCAGCGAAGCCGCGTATTCCACGATCCGATGATCCAGAAAGGGCGGCCGCACCTCGAGCGAATGCGCCATGCTCATCCGGTCTGTCTTATATAGGATATCGTCCGCCAGATAGTAATGCTGGTCGAGCGTCAGGTATCTGGATAGCAGGTCGGTCGCCGGTAAGTGCGTTGCCTCCACCAGCCGTCGGAGCGCTCCTCCATCCAGCCCCGCGCAAATACCCCTTCGCTCTTCCCCTGAAAACGTGCCGTTCCAGTAAAAATGCGCTTCGTCCGGGTCGAGGAGGCTTCCTTCCACGAACCTTTTGGCTTTGTAGTCCAGCCCGATCTTCTCGTCCGTCACCGGCATGTACCGCTCTAACAACCGCCGCACCAGCCGCCTGCCCGCCTTGGGAGTCGTCAGCCGAACCCATCCCGCCAGCCGATCGGCCAGATAAGTCGCGTAACCCCCAAACAGCTCGTCGGCGCCCTCCCCGCTCAACGCCACCGTCACGTAGCGCCGGCTCATCCGCGAAAGGTACCAGACCGGCAATGCCCCCGCGTCCGCGCTCGGCTCGTCCGAGTAATACGCGAAAGCCTCAATGGCGTCCGTCAGTTCCGTCTCTGGATTCAAGTCGAATTCGTGATGCTCCGTGCCGTAAATCCTGGCAACTTCTCTAAAATAACGGCTCTCGTCAAAACTTCGCCCCGCAAACGAAACCGAGAACGTCTTCAGTTGCCCACTGCTGGCCGCCGCCGCATAATGCAGTACCGCCGATGAGTCTACCCCCCCGGACGCCCATACTCCCAGCGGCACGTCCGCCACCATGTGCTCCCGTACCGAATCCCTCAGCAGTCCATCCAGTTCTTCTTTGGCCTGGTCGATCCCAATTCGCCGCGGTTTAAGCTCCGGCAGATTCCACCACGCCCGGAGCTCTACCTTGCCCCGCCGCCATTCCAGCAGGTTCCCCGGCGGCACCTTGCGGATTCCCGCAATCAGCGTCCGCTCCCCGGGAACATAGTTCACCCCCAGATAAGCATCCAAGCCCTCCAGGTCCAGCTCCCGCGGAATCTGCGGATGCTCCAGAATAGCTTTCAACTCGCTTCCAAAATACAATTCCTCCCCGCGCTGGCAATAATACAGCGGCTTGATACCCATCCGGTCCCGCGCCAGCACCAGCCGCCGCTGCGACTCCGTCCACAAAGCCACCGCAAACATGCCCCGCATCCGATCGAAACACGCCGTATCCCACTCCAGAAACGCTCGCAATACCGTCTCCGTGTCGCAGTGCGAACGAAACCGGTGCCCCCGCGCTTCCAGTTCTCTCCGCATCTCCAGGTGGTTGTAGATTTCGCCGTTAAAGGCGACTACCGTGTCGCCGTCGTCGCTCGCCATCGGCTGATCGCCGCCGCCGAGGTCGATGATCTTCAGCCGCACCGCGCAAAGGGTTGCTTCACTACCCTCATAAACCCCTTGTTGATCCGGACCGCGATGGCGCAACGCCTCCGTAATCCTTCGCGCCATCTCTCCGGCCGAAGCTCGGTTCGTGTATGTGAATCCCGCAATACCACACATTGATCGACTACTCGCTCCGTTCGCGTCCAGGATTGCTGGCGCAGCTTGCCGCCTGCCCGCCGGAAAGGCCCATCCATCGTCATTGTCCCAGATTTATGGCAACGCCCTGTTTCGGCCGGCCATTGCCTCTGCCGGTTCGTCGGTCACCGAAGATCCGGACCAAGAACTCCGCTCCCCGCAATTACCAAACGAAAATCCGTGCGCCAAGACGCACGACACACCGGCCCTCCTAAACACGGCGCCGGACTGAGCTCTGGCTTCGCGTTTTACAGCTTCATGCGATCCAGCTTGCGGTAGAGGGTTTTGCGCTCGATGCCCAGGATTTGGGCGGCTTTGCTCTTGTTGCCGCCGGTGGCGGCCAGGACGCGGCGGATCTGTTCTTCTTCGGCGTCGGCCAGGGTTTCGACCGGCTTATCGCGCGATTCCATCACGGTCAGAGCCTGCAGCACCGCGGGCGCGTCGACGCGCTCGGCCAGCACGCTGAGGCGCTCGATCAGGTGTTGCAACTGGCGCACGTTGCCGGGCCAGGTGTAATCCTGGAGGGCCTTGATGCCGGATTCGGTGAGCTTGACCTCGCGGGTATAGAGATGGTTGAACTTGTTCAGGAAGAAGCGTGCCAATAGGGACACGTCGCCGCGCCGCTCGCGCAAGGGCGGCATCACGATACGCACGACATTCAGCCGGTGCCACAGGTCTTCGCGAAACTTGCCGTCTTCCACCATATGCTGCAGATCGCGATTGGTGGCGGCGACAATGCGCACGTCCACTTTCTTGGCGCGGCTGGCGCCCACCGGGCGAATTTCGTGGTTCTCCAGAAAGCGCAGGAGGGCGAGTTGGAAACTGAGCTCGATGTCGCCGATTTCATCCAGGAAGACCGTGCCGCGGTTGGCCGCTTCGAAAACGCCCACCCG
>Ga0182014_10001758_pt1 | contig 28319 bp, 28 predicted proteins | sample 612S2DmetaG_FD_120489 | JGI IMG/M metagenome (GOLD analysis project Ga0182014, IMG submission 120489) | Permafrost microbial communities from Stordalen Mire, Sweden - 612S2D metaG | ecosystem: Environmental > Terrestrial > Soil > Wetlands > Permafrost | place: Sweden: Stordalen | collected... | reverse complement strand
CGGCGTGGTGCGCCTGGTAGACGTGCGCGCCGTTAAGGAGACCAAGAACCGCATCCACCGGCTGGTCAACTCCGAGTGCGCCAACGTGGTGCGGGCGGCGAGCGCGGCGGCGGCGCAGCGGGACGCGATCGCCTACCTCGCGGACGCTTACGGCCTGCGCAATCTCTCGCCCGCTCTGCGCGAAGCCGCACAGTTACGCCTCGCCCATCCGGAAGAAACGTTGGCCGAACTGGGCCGCCGCGCGTCCCCGCCGGTCGGCAAAGCCACGATTAACGGCCGGATCGTCGCGCTGATGCGCCTCGTCCGGCGACTTCGTGAGCCGCGCGAACAGGAGCCGCGCACGCATCCGGCTTAGTCCAGCTGTCCTATGCGCATTGGCATCAATGGTTTCGGCCGGATCGGCCGCAATTTCACAAAGGCGCTGCTCGAGCGCCACCCCGACGTCGAAATCGCCGCCGTCAACGATCTGACCAGCGCCAAAGAGTGCGCACACCTCTTCAAGTACGATTCGAACTACGGTACGTTCCCCGGGAGCGTCACGACGACGGACGACGGGATCACGATCGACGGCCGCTCGATCAAGGTGCTGGCCGAACGCGATCCGGGCAAGCTGCCGTGGAAGGACCTAGGCGTCGACGTCGTCATCGAATCGACCGGCTTCTTCACCAAGGCGGAGAAAGCGCGCGCGCACATCGACGGCGGCGGCGCGAAGAAAGTCATCATCTCCGCACCTGCGACCGGCGACGACATCACGATCGTGCTGGGCGTGAACGACAAGAACTACGATCCGGCCAAACACCATGTGATCTCGAATGCATCGTGCACCACGAACTGCCTCGGGCCCGCGGTGAAGGTCGTCGTCGACGAACTCGGCTGGGTCAAGGCGTTCATGTCGACGATTCACTCCTACACCAACGACCAAAACATCCTCGACGCACCGCATAGCGACATGCGCCGCGCGCGCAACGCTGCGACCAACATCATCCCGACGTCGACCGGCGCCGCCAAGGCGCTCTACCTGACGATTCCGGAAGTGAAGGGCTGCTTCGACGGCTTCGCGCTGCGCGTGCCGACGCCGACCGTTTCGATGGTCTATCTCGTTGCGGTCACCAAGAAAGCCACGACCAAAGACGAGCTCAACGCGCTGCTCAAGAAAGCCGCCGACGGCCCGCTCAAGCACGTGCTGCAATACACCGAGGAAGAACTCGTCTCGGCCGACTTCAAACGCAATCCCTACAGCTCGATCGTCGACGGCAAGCTGACGAACGCGCAGGGCGATCTGATCCAACTCGCGCTCTGGTATGACAACGAATGGGGCTACTCGTGCCGTCTCGCCGACGTCACGTCGATGGTCCTGAAGAAGATGCCGGCAGCGGTCTGAATTGAAGTTTCGGACGTTGCGCGACGCGGGCGACGTCCGCGGCAAGCGCGTATTGCTCCGCGAAGACCTGAACGTCCCGATGAAGGACGGCAAGGTCGGCGATGAAACGCGCATCGTTGCCGCGCTCGAGACCCTGCGTTGGCTCGGCCAACGCGGCGCCAAGACGATCATTCTCTCGCATCTGGGACGGCCCGACGGCAAAGCCGATCCGAAGTATTCGCTGCGGCCCGTCGCGGCGCGCCTCGGCGAACGGCTCGGCACGCCGGTCGCGTTCGTCGACGACTGCGTGGGCCCGGCGGCCGTCGCCGCATCGCACGCCGTCCCCGACGGCGGCTTCGTGCTCTTCGAGAACGTCCGCTTTCATGCCGAGGAAGAGACGAACGATCCGGCATTCGCGCGCGAACTCGCGCAGAGCGGCGATCTCTACGTCAACGATGCCTTCGGCACGGCGCATCGCGCGCACGCATCGACCGTCGGCGTCGCGAGCGATCTGCCGGCCTATGCCGGCTTGCTCATGGAAGCCGAGCTCGCCGCGCTCACCAAACTCACGGTGAACCCGGAGAAGCCGTTCGTGTGCGCGATCGGCGGCGCGAAGGTAGCCGACAAAGTCGGCGTCTTCGAGAACCTGCTGGCCCGCGTCAGCTCGTTCGTGATCGGCGGCGGCATGGCGAATACGTTTCTCGCCGCGCAGGGGATCGACGTCGGCAAGTCGCTGCGCGATCCCGATCTGGGCCCCGCGAAATCGATCATCGAGCACGCGAAAACGCAAGGCGTGACGCTGCACCTTCCCACCGATGCGGTCGTTGCGGATGCGTTCGATGCCGACTCGACGGCCCAAACCGTCGCCCTCAAAGACGTCGGCGCGCGGATGATCCTCGACATTGGTCCCGCGACCGCCGAGGCGTACGCGACCGTGCTGCGCGCCGCCAAAACGATTGTCTTCAACGGCCCGATGGGCGTGTACGAAAAAGCGCCGTATCAGAACGGCACGCGCACGATCGGCGCCGCGATCGCCGCGGCCACGCGCGGCGGTGCGACGAGCGTCGTCGGCGGCGGCGATGCGGCGGCGGCCGCAGCGGAACTCGGCTTCGCGGACGCGATGACGCACGTTTCCACCGGCGGCGGCGCGACGCTCGAGTTTCTCGAAGGCAAGACGCTGCCCGGCGTCGCCGCGCTCGAGCACTAGCGGCGATGTTGGCGGAGCGCCCCCTGGTAGCGGGCAATTGGAAGATGAACAAGCTGATCGCGGAGGCGACGGACTTCGTGCGCGAACTGCTGGCGCTCGCCCCCGATTTCGAAGCGGTGGACGCTGTGGTTTTTCCGCCGTTCACCGCGCTCGCCGCAACGGGCGAAGCGTTGGCCGGAAGTCGCCTCGGACTCGGCGGGCAAACGATGTGCGACAACGTCAGCGGCGCGTTCACCGGCGAAATCAGCCCGCTGATGCTGCTCGACTGCGGTGCGCATTGGGTGATCCTCGGGCATTCCGAGCGGCGCGCGTACAACGGCGAAACCGATGCGGCGATCAACCGTAAGGTGCACACCGCGCTGCGCCTGGGCATCACGCCGATCGTCGCGGTGGGGGAGTCCGCCGAAGATCATGCCGCCGGACGCACGCACGATCACGTCGTGCGTCAGACCACCGCCGCCTTCGAAGGGCTGACGGCCGACGACGTGGCGCGCTGCGTCGTGGCCTACGAACCGATTTGGGCGATCGGCACCGGTCTCAGCGATAGCCCCCCGGCGGCGAACCGCGTCATGGAGCAGATTCGCGCGTCGGTGGCCGGCCTCGAGCAGACCCGCATTCTCTACGGAGGCAGTGTGAAGCCCGAAAACATCGGCGCGTTCGTTGCGCAACCGCACATCGACGGCGCGCTCGTCGGCGGCGCGAGTTTGAGCGCACAATCGTTCTACGATCTGATGGTCAACGCGCGGGCGCAAGAATGAGCCGGCGCCCACCGCTCGTCCTCGCGATTCTCGACGGCTGGGGCCTGCGCGACGATCCGCACGGCAACGCGATCGCGAAAGCCGAGCTGCCGAACTGGCAGCGCATGCTCGAGCGTTATCCGCACACGGCCCTCGAGGCGAGCGGCGAAGCGGTGGGTTTACCAGCCGGCGTCATGGGCAACAGCGAAGTCGGACACATCAACATCGGCAGCGGCCGCATCGTCCCGCAAGGTCTGGTCGTGATCGACGCCGCGGTGACCGACGGCACGTTCGCCGTCAACGCGACGCTGCAAGCGTGCATCGCGCACGTGAAAGCGAGCGGCGGAACCCTGCACTTCTTCGGCCTGCTCTCCGATGGACGCGTGCACAGCTCGCTCGATCATCTGGAAGCGCTGATCGATGCGTGCGGAAAGGCCGGCGCACCGTTCGCCATCGATGCCTTTCTCGACGGCCGCGACACGCCGCCGCGCAGCGCGCAGATCTACCTCGACCGGATCCAGTCCTACCTCGACGCGCACCACAGCCCCGGCCGTTTCACCAGCATCTGCGGACGCTACTATGCGATGGATCGCGACAAGCGCTGGGAGCGGGTCGAGAAAGCCTACGCAATGCTCAGCGGCGGCGAGGCGCATCACGCCGCAACGGCGAGCGAAGCGCTGGCGGCGGCGTACGCGCGCGATGAGAACGACGAGTTCGTCTTGCCGACGACCGTCGGCGAACCGAAGCCGGTCGCCGACGGCGATGCGGTGATCTTCTTCAACTTCCGGCCCGATCGCGGACGCGAGCTCACGCTCGCATTCACCGGCGAACACTTCAGCCACTTCGCGGTGAAGCGGTTCGGCAACCTGATGTTCGCGACGATGACGCGTTACGAAGACGAGTTCCCGAATCCGATCCTGTTCGGTCCGCGGCCGCAATCGCGCACGTTCGGCGAGATCGTTTCCGAAGCGGGACTCTCGCAATTACGCCTAGCCGAGACCGAGAAGTACGCGCACGTCACGTACTTTTTCAACGGCGGCCGCGAAGCGGTGTTTCCCGACGAAGATCGGGTCCTGATCCCGTCGAATCGTTCCGTCGCGACATACGACTTAGCGCCTGAGATGTCGGCGAGCGACATCACCAGCACCGCGGTCGAAGACGTCGCACGAGGGCACCACGACGTGATCGTCATGAACTATGCCAACGCCGACATGGTCGGCCACACCGGGGTGTGGGACGCGACGGTGTCGGCACTCGAGACGCTCGATCAGTGTTTGGGACGTCTCGATCATGCCGTGCGCAAGGCCGGCGGCCTGCTCGCGATCACGGCCGATCACGGCAACGCCGAAGAAAAGCTCGATGCCGAAGGCAACGTGCTGACCGCGCACACGACGAATCCGGTGCCGTTCGTCTTGATCAGCGATCCGCCGGTCGGCGCGCTGAAGAGCGGCGGACGGCTGGGCGACATCGCGCCGACGTTGCTGCCGCTGCTCGGTCTCGCGGTGCCACCGGAAATGACCGGCACGAACCTCCTGGCTCCGGCCGCGCCGGCGTGAAACGCAAGAAGCTCGACGAGGCTGCCGATCTGCTGCGCGAACGCGCCGGCGGCACGCTCGACGCAGCGATCATCTTGGGATCGGGATTCGGCGGCGTGTTGCGCGACCGGATATCCGCGACGCCGCTCGCCTACAAGAAGATCGGCATGCCGGAACCGACGGTTCCGGGGCATGCCGGCGAAGCACTTGTCGGACAACTCCACGGCCGCCGCATCGTTGCATTCAGCGGCCGTTTTCATCTCTACGAGGGCTACGAACCGCTCGAGATCGTGTATCCGGTGGCTGTTGCCGCGCATGCCGGCGCCAAGACGATCGTCTTGACCAACGCCGCGGGCGGCGTCAACGCGAAATTTCATGCCGGTGACTTGATGCTCATCGTCGATCAGCTCAACTTGACCGGGCGCAGCCCGCTCGTCGGCCGGGTGCCGTTTGCCGGCGTCAAGGACCGCTTCGTCGACATGGTCGATGCGTACGATCCCAACCTGTGCAACCTCGCGCGTCACGTGGCGATGCAGTATTCGATCGTGATGCACGACGGCGTGTATGCGGGCCTGATCGGACCGGCCTACGAGTCGCCCGCCGAGGCGCGCTTGCTCCGCGTGATGGGTGCCGACGCCGTCGGGATGTCGACCGTACTCGAAACCATTGCGGCGCGCGCGCTGGGAATGTCGGTGGTCGGCTTCAGCCTGATCACGAACGCGCACCTGACCGGCGAAGCCACCTCGCACGCCGCCGTCATCGCCGCCTCACAGCGCGGTGCGAACGATGTGGCGCGCCTGATCGAGGGGATCGTGGCGAACATCGACGCGCCGCTTCCGGCACCCATCGAGGCGCCGGCAAAGACTGAGGATTCGGTCCCGGTCTAGCCAAGCTACCGGCATGAGACGTCTCATTGCCGCCGGCGCCGTCGCGCTGGCGCTCCTCACCGCCGCGCTGCCGTTGCCGGCTCGCGCCGACAACATCGTCATCAGCGAGTACGGCGTCGTCGCATCGTCGCTCGTGTGGGCCGTGGCGTTTCACGAGAATTTCTTCAAGAAAGAGGGCGCAAGCGTCACCGGTTACGTGACGGCGAACGGCGGCGGCACGGCCGTGCGCAATATGATGGCCAACGACATGCCGGTTTCGGAAATGGCGATCACGGCGGCGATCGCGGGCATCCAGGCCGGATTGCCGTTGCGCATCATTTGGAGCCCGGCGCGCGATCCCGGCGACCTCGTTTGGATGGTGAAACGCGATTCCCCGATCAAGACGATCGCGGATCTCAAGGGCAAGAAAGTCGGCATCACCTCGCCGCGCTCGACCACCGAGATCATCCTGCGCATCGCATTGCAGAAAGCCGGCATCCTCAAAGACGTGCAGATCATTCCGGCCGGGAGCCAAGGTTCCGCAACGACGGCGCTCGACGTCGGCGCAGTCGACGCAACGCCGATGGCCGAACCGCTGATCTCGCAGAACAGCGCGAAGTTCCGCGTCCTGTTCCGCTCGGTCGACGTCGCACCGCGGCTGGTGTGGGAATGCGGCGTCACCACCGACGCGTATGCGAAAGCGCATGGCGACGAACTGCGCAAGATCATCCTCGCGCGGCGCGATGCGGTGAACTTCATCTACGCCCATCCGGCCGAGGCCGAAGCGATCTACATGGACGCGTTCTCGTCCGACGCGGCGACCGCGCACATCGTCGTGCCGCTGCTGATCCGCCTGCGCTACTACGGCTTGGGCGACATCGACCCCGTCGGCCTCGACAACATGATCACCGGCATGAAGCTCACCGGCGCCCTCGACCCGCCCGTCGACGTGAAAGCCGCCGTCGACAAATCATTCCTCCCCGCCAACCTGCGCTAACGAATCTAGCGAGAACGCGCCGGGGCGCAAGGATGAGCTGCGGCGAGAGCAAGGATGAATCTGTAGCGAGAGCGAGGATGAATCTGTAGCGAGGATGATAGTAAACACCTCGCGCCTTCGCGCTCGGCTTCTCGTGCCATCAAACAGATCTATATACAAGCGCGTTCTATACCAGTGTCATTCCAAGCGGAGCACCGCTAGGTGCGTAGTCGAGGAACGCGCCACAATCGCTGTTGCTGAGCGCGGACGCCGTAGGGCGGACGCGTGGTGTAGTAATAAACGTTGCCTGGAGTTGCCCTGCTGACGACTGCGGTTACGTCTGGTCCCTCGACTACGTGCCCTACGGCACTCCGCTCGGGATGACAGCGTTTCTTGCCGTTGCGGTGAGATCGCGTAGGTCGGGGAGGCCGATGTGGAGGAGTTGGGTTTCTTCTTGCGCGCGCAGGATCGGGTTTTCGTTCCAGCCGGTTTGCGCGGCGGAATAGCGTTCCAGCGTTTCGCCGCTGATCGCGGCGCGTCCGGTGACGATGAAATAGATGCTATGCGGACGCAGGGTCAGTGATGCGCCGGCTTCGGCGCGAAAGAGGTCGAGTTGCGTTTCGCACTCGCTGAAGCTGCCGAGGTGGCGCTGCGCGACGCCCGGTTCGGCCGCTAACGGACGCCATGCGAAACTTTCCGGATCGATGAAAATCGGCTGGCGATAGCGCCGGCGCGGTGCGCGGAACGGCGCACTGTTCAGATGCTCCCACATCGCTTGGTAGGCGTCTTTGCGGTGTTCGCGCCCGTCGCTTCCGATGGTGACGTACATGCCTTTTTCAAACGTGCCGCCGGCGGCTTTCAGTTCGGCACCGGCCGTTTCGATCTGATCGGCCGAGAGGTAGCCCTGACCGCTCGCGCCGCCGAACTGCAGCGTCATCACCAGCATCTCGTCGGTCGTCGTCTGCGGCCCGTAGGCCGTGCCCTCGGGGAAGTAGCCGATCATCCCGGTTTTCAGCTTGCCGTCTTTGCTGAAATCGGTTTGGCCGTTGAGGATGAAGCGAATCTGATCGAAGTTGTGGCAGTGACGCGGTGAGTAGAAGCCGCTGTCGAGGTTCGTAATGCGGAACAGGAAGTTGTCCGGCGAACCAACCGTGCCTTCGAGGAGGCGGCGGAACTCGAAACGGCCCTGACGCGGACCGTTCTTCTGAACTTCGCTCTCGGCGGTGCTGTAATGAACGATTTTCATCGCACGCTCCTCGCGGCCGGATTCCCGTCGCCGACGGGAAAACCCGCCTCGGCGGCGCAGCAGTAGGCTATGGCCGCCAAACGCAAAGTCAAACCCCCGAAACCGCGCCTCGATCTACCCTGGACCGAGCTCTCCAAAGCGCAGCAGAACCAGCTCTACACCAATGCGCTGCAAGCCTACACGACCGGCAACGGACCGAATCCGGCAACCAAAGCCGAGTTCTTCCGCGCCAAGGTCGCCGCGAAGGCGTAACCCGTATGAGCGTCGCTATCGAACGTACCGGCTCGTCCGCCAAGCTCGGACCGAATACGCCGCAAAACGACCTCCGCACGTTCATCGCGGCCGTCGAAGCACAAGGCGAACTCGCCACCGTGCGCGACGCGCACTGGAACAAAGAACTCGGCGCCGTGACGGAAGTGCTCTACCGGCAAAAGGTCGAGAAATCGCCGATGCTGATGTTCGACGACATCCCGGATTACGAACCGGGCTTCCGCTGCACGTACGGTATGTTCGGATCGCCGTATCGTTTGGGTCTCGTGCTCGGCATGGAAACCGCGCTGGCCGACAACCGCAAAGCGCAGCTCGATTACTTCCGCAAGAACATCAAGAAGGCGTACAAGCAGATTCCGCCGGTCATCGTCGACGACGGCCCGGTGTTCGAGAACATCGCGCGTGACGAAGACGTCGACGTCGAGATCTTCCCCGTGCCGATTCATCACGAGCAAGACGGCGGACGCTACATCGGCACCGCGTGCGGCGTCGTCACGAGAGATCCCGATACCGGACGCATCAACGTCGGTACGTACCGCGTGATGGTGAAGGGCCCGCGCACGCTGGCTTCTTACATCTCGAACGGCAAACAAGGCCGCATTCACCGCGACAAGTATCTCAAGGCCGGGAAACCGTGCCCGGTGGTCATCATCTGCGGCATCGATCCGATCACGTATCTCGCCGCCGCGTACACGATGGCCGACAGCGTGCCCGAATACGACTGGTGCGGCGGCATGATGGATCGCCCGATGGAATTGGTCGAAGGCGAGGTTACCGGCTTGCCGTTTCCGGCGCGCGCCGACATCGTGCTCGAAGGCTGGATTCATCCGACCGACGTCACGCGCGAAGGCCCGTTCGGCGAGTGGCACGGCTACTACGCCGGTGAAGCGAGAGACGAACCCCTGATCACGATCGATCGCGCGTACTATCGCAACAAGCCGATACTCACGTGCGCCGCGAGTCAGAAGCCGCCGCACTCGCATCTCTTCGAACGCTGCTTCCTGCGTTCGGCCGCGCTGCTCGACTCGCTCGAAGGCGCCGGCATTCCCGACGTGACCGGCGCGTGGCTGCACCAAGCCGGCGCGGGGCGCACGTTCGCCGTCGTCTCGATCAAGCAACGCTATTTCGGCCACTCGACGCAAGTCGGTCTCGTTGCATCGCAGGTGAATCCGGTCGGCTATATCGCGCGCTGGATCGTCGTGGTCGACGACGACGTGGATCCGACCGACATCCACGACGTGATCTGGGCGATGGGCACGCGCTGCGACCCGAAGACGCAGACGACCCTGCTCGATCGCTGCTGGTCATCGCGCCTCGACACGATGGTGACCGACTATTCGCGCCTCTACAACTCGCGCATGGTCATCGACGCGTGCCGGCCGTACGAGCGCCTCGACTCGTTCCCGCAAGTCGCCCAGAGTTCGCCGGAACTCGCCGCCGCCGTGCGGGCAAAATACCCCGACCTATTCAAGTAGGGTCGTCCTAGCGAAAGCCGACCACTAGTGGGTCGGTTTTTCGTTTGCCTGGACGTACTCCAAAAGAATATGCTGGATCAAATTGCCGCGTTTGCGATGTTGCGCGTGCGCGAGGCGGTCTAAGGCTTCCAACAGCGGCGCACTCAAACGTACCGAAACGGGAGATTCCGATCGTGTACCCTTCACGATCTCTGCGCGCATAATATCGTCCGCCTGAGACCCGGCAAGCTCCTTAATCATTTGCGCCTGACTCTTTTTGGCAGCAGTCGCCATTCTTTGGGTTTCCTATCTTCCGCGGAAAGCGCACTTCTCTCGATCATCCATGTCCTGTGCTGCGAGCACGCCGATTCCTATATCGCAGTGAGGGACTGTTGCGAATGTACCTAATTGTATGACAACGTAGGTATTTTGTCAAATCGTTCGCCGGACCCATCGAGACCAGATAGTGCCCAAAATTGAAATTTTGGGGTGTGCACGGCCGAAAAGCAATTCTTGTGATACAGCCAATAGGTTTGGCATGCGTCGTTCACCGTTTTTGATTTCGCTCGCCTCGGCGGCCGCGGCGGTGCGTGCCGGTGCCCAGGATCTGCCGTCGGTCACGCTGGCCACCCTCATCAACGACACCGCAACGTCGGCGCTCTACGCCGTGCACGCCGGCCTATTCACCAAGTACGGGCTCAACGCGCAGTTGCAGATCCTGCCGACCGGCGCGGCCGGACAGGCCGCGGTGGCCGGCGGCGCGGCGCAGTTCGGTCTCTCGAGCCTCGTCGGGATCATTACGGCGCACGAGAAGGGCGTGCCGTTCACGCTCGTCGCGCCGGCGGGCGTCGTCACCTCGGACGTGCCGTACTCGCAGTTCGTGGTGAAGGCCGATGCGCCGATCAAAACCGGTCGCGACCTCAACGGCAAAACGATCGGCGCCGCCGGACTCAAGGACATGGACACGGTCGCGATCATGAACTGGGTCGACCTCAACGGCGGCGACTCCAAGACGCTGAAGTTCGTCGAGATGTCCGGCCCCGTCGCGCTCGCCGCGATCGAAGAGGGCCGTATCGACGGCGCCGACCTCAACACGCCGACGCTCACGCGCGGACTCGAGGGCGGCAAAGTGCGTTCGCTGGCGCAGATCTTCGATGCCATCGCACCGCGCTTCGCCAACACCGGCTGGTTCACGCTGACCGACTACGCCGATAAGAATCGCAGCGTCGTCGAGAAATTCGCGCGCGCGATCGGCGAAGCAAACGCGTACTGCAACGCGCACCACGCCGAAACGGTGCAACTCGTCGCCGATAGCGCGAAGATCGACCCGAAAGTCGTGGCGCGGATGGCGCGCATCACGTTCGGCGACTACCTGCGCGCGTCGGACATTCAGCCGCTCGTCAACGTCGCGGCGAAATACGGCGCGATCGCCAAACCGTTCGACGCGCGCGCGCTGATCAGTCCCTACGCGCTGAAGCCATCCGCATAGTCGCATCGCGACGGATGCAGTAGTTCCAGTAATTGTCGATGCCCGACGCGGTGCGCGTTTGAGCGCGCTTCGCACGGGCGTCTTCGGCACTCGGCCACTTGTAGCGGAAGCCGGTCATCGCCAGCGTGCACTGCGCCTTTACCGCGGCTTCGAGATAAATACCGACCATCGTGCACTCGCGGATGTTCTTGCCCGTGAATGCCACGCCGTGACTCATGAGAAACACCGCATCGGCTGATCCGAGCGAGCGCGCGAGGCTTACGCCGAGTTCCGGAGTGCGGATGAGCGAGCACGTTTCTTGGAACTTCGGTTGATCGTCGAACCACGCGCCCTCTTTGCCGATCGGGTGCAGCGGTTCGTCGGTGGCGGCAAAGATCTGCGAGTAGAATGCGTGCGTATGTCCGACGGCGTGAACGTCGGGCCGGGCGCGCAGGATCTCGGCATGGATCGGCCACTCGTGGTGGCGGTTGCCGGTGCCCTCGAGCACGTTGCCGTCGAAATCGACGAGCAGCAGATCTTCCGGCCCGTATACTTCGTCCATGCCGATATAGCTGCGCTTCATCCAAAAACCATGGCCGCCGGGATCGCGCCACGAGACGTGGCCGGACGTGCGGTCCTCATGACCTTCCGCTGCGAGAATCCGGTGCGACGCGCACAATTCGTCGAGTTGCGTCGCGAAATCAGTTTTGGCCATACCGGGCATTTGCCAATCGCATGAAGGAGGCCCTGCGCGCAAGCGCCGTACCAACGGGTGTGAGCGGGCATCAGTACACGGCGACCGTCCGCTGGATGCGCGGCGCCGGCGAAGCATTCAACGACCGGCGCTACAGCCGCGCGCACACGTGGGCTTTCGACGGCGGCGTCGAGGTTGCGGCGTCGGCGTCGCCGCTGATCGTGCGCGCGCCGTTCTCCGATCCGCACGCGGTCGATCCCGAAGAAGCGTTCATCGCATCCGTGTCGAGTTGTCACATGCTCTTCTTCTTGGACTACGCCGCACAGGCGAAGTTCGTCGTGGATAAATACGAAGACGTCGCCACCGGCACTATGGGCACGAACGAAGCCGGCCAAGAATATGTCGCGACGATCGTCCTCGCCCCGCACATCCATTTCTCCGGCTCGGCGCAACCCACGCCCGAAGAAGTCGCCGCGCTCCACCACCGCGCCCACCACGACTGCTACATCGCCAACTCGGTTCGCACCGAAATAACGATCGTCTCCTGAGCCGAGGCTCGCGGACAAGCCCCGTCTGTCATCCCGAGCGGAGCGCCGCAGGGCGCGTAGTCGAGGGACAAGCGGCGACCGGGAACGTTTGCGGAGTTGCCCCAGTGAAATTAGCACGATGCTCGCTGCCCCTCGACTACGCGCCCTGCGGCGCTCCGCTCGGGATGACAGACGGGGGCTTGTTGTTTGGCGTGAGGGTCGCAGATTAGCGTCTGTGAAGACGTATTACGTGTACATGCTTCGCTGTTTGGACGGGTCGCTCTATACTGGGTTTACGAGTGACATTGAGAAACGCTTTGCGCAACATTGCTTTGGCGAGTATGTTGGATGCTATACGTATACGCGGCGGCCGTTAGTTCTTGTGTATGTGGACGAGTTTCAAACTCCCGAGGAAGGGATCGCTTTTGAGAAGCGGCTCAAGAGCTGGACGCATAACAAGAAGCGTGCGTTTGCCGAACGCGACTGGCCGCTGCTGAAGTTTTTCGCGAAAGGGACCAGTCGAGAACGCGAACGGTAGTGGAGTTGCCCTGGCGAATGGCAACATGCTCGCTGTCCCTCGACTACGCGCCCTGCGGCGCTCCGCTCGGGATGACAGATGGAAGCGTCGCCGCGCGAGGCCGAGCGCGGTAGGCGCGAGGCCGAGCGCGTAGGCGCGAGGTGTTTACTCTACTCCACGCTCCCATCCCGACGTGAAGCGCTAGGAGCCGGTTACGAGGAGTTGTGAGGCGGGGAACGAGTTCTTGAGGCTGCCGTACTTCGCCGAGGCATCGATGAGCGGCTGCATGTCGCGCGCTTCCAGCCCGTCGGCGAACGTCAAGCGCGATGCTGCCGGACCAACGGGAATTCCGGTCACCGCTTCGAGGATTTTTCCCGATTCGGTCTGATTGTGATTGGCCCAATTCGCCGCCATCACCATCGCTTGCGCGTACGCCTTGATGACGTCGGGATGCGCTTTCGCATACGCCTGGGTCGTGAACCACGTACCAAGCACCCACTGCTTACCGATCGAATCGAACGGCGTGGCCAGAATCTTGACCTTCTTGCTCGCGAGCGCCGCACCCAATTCGGGTTCGGCCATCATCGCCGCATCGATGCGGCCGGTGACGATCGCTTCAGCCGTCGCCGAGAATGGTATCTCGACGATGTGCGTTGAGGTCCAGTTGCCGCCGCTCGTATCCATCCACTTGTTGAATCCGACTTCCTGAACGTTCTTCAGTCCGCCGACGGCGATCGTCTTGCCGTTGAGATCCTTGGCGCTGCGAATGGTCGAGTTCACACCGATCACGAGTTCGCTCTGATGGGTTCTCGAGTCGTAGAGATTCGCACCGGCAATTGCAACGAACGGCAGACCGCGCAGAAACGCGGCGCACAGCGAGCTCAGGTTCGCTTGGCCGATATCGGCGGTTCCGCCGGCCACCGCGGCGGCGACCGACGCGCCTTCGTTGATCGGGAGAATCTGAACCGTCAACCCGACTTTCTTGAAGAAGCCCTTCTCCTGCGCGTAATAGACTTGCGAGGCCGCATCGATCGGCGGCATCGCGACGCGCACCACCGGCATGGTGGACTGCGCGCGCGCCGCCGACGCGGCGCCGAGGGCGAGCATTCCGCCCGCAAATACCGCTCGTTTCATCCTTGGAACTCCGGTGAATCTTGCATTTGCGTCATCTCGTGCGCCAGATGCTCGGAGATCGGCGTGTTGATGAACGCGATCCACGTCGACGGCTTTTCCGTGTCGAGATTGAAGTGCTGGTGTTCGACCCCCTCGGGCCGCAACGGCAACAGCATCAGATCTCCGGCTTCCCACTCCCAGCGCTCACCGTCGACCATCGAATACCCGCGGCCCTCGATCACGTAGATCACGAGGCCACCCTGATGCTTGTGTTTTCCGGACGTCGTCCGCAATTCGTGCGAAAACACGAGCCACTGCTGGAGCGGCGTATCCTTGTGAATCTGGTGATTGAGGTAGTAGCGGATGCGGCCCTGACGGGAGAGTTCGACTTGGCGGTCATCCTTATGAACGACGACCGGACCCATTGCGTTCCGCTCGACGCGCTCGCGATAGTACGCGAGCATCTTGTCATAGGTTCGTTCCTCGCCGGGCTCGCGCTCGCGAGTGCGGGTACGCTCGTTGTCGGTCATGCCGGGCGCCGTTGAAATTCGGGTGCGTCCTCGAGCTGCTCGAAGCCCGAACCGCGATCGACGCTCGTGCACGCGAAGAGGTTCGGCTCGACCGCAAGAAAGCGCGCCGGCGTCTCCGGGTCTTCGTTGAAGTGTTGCACGACGATGCCGCCCCGGCGTAGCGGGAGGTTGATCACGTCGCCGGCGGCCCACGGATGCTTCACGCCGTCGAGCAGCGTGTAGCCGCGGCCGGCGATCACGTAGATCACCTGACCGCCCTGGAACTTCACGCGCCCCGAACGGCTGCCGGGCGGGATCTCTTGCTCGAAGCACAGGTACGTCGAGAGCACCGTGTCTTTGATCTCGGGGTGCATGTACCAGCGCATGAACCCCTGACGATTCGCTTCGAGCGGCAGGTCGCGCCGCTTGAGCACTTGCATGCCGTCCTTGCGCTCGGCCCGCTGCCGGTCGCGCAAGGCGAGCAGTTCGCCCCAGAAGTTCTTCTCGGCCAAACGCGCCGAGCGGTCGTCGCTCACTACGTTCGAGCGGCGGCGACGCGCGAGGTGACGCCGAGCTTCATCCGGCCGACGCGGGCGATTTCGATCTCGACGGTGTCGCCGGGAACGAGCGGACCGACGCCGGCCATCGTGCCGCTGGCGATGATGTCGCCGGGTTCGAGCCGGGTCACGGCCGAGCACGTCTCGATCTGTTCGCGAATGCCGACGATCATCTGATTGGCAACCGCATGCTGACGCAACTCGCCGTTGACCCACAACTTCATGTCGATGTCGTCGGGCGCGCCGACTTCATCGGCCGTCGTGATCCACGGACCAACCGGGCAGAACGTATCGAACGACTTGCGCATGACGCGTTCGCCCGCACCGCGCATCGTGATGTCCATCAAACACGCGTAACCGAAGACGTGATCGAGCGCCTTGTCGACGGAGATGTCGTTACCGCCGGTGCCGATGATCGTCGCCATCTCGCACTCGTGATGGAACGTGCGGCCCGGACGATCGGGAATGACGATCGTGTCGGCCGGGCCGATCAGCGACCCGTTGGATTTCATGAAGAAGCCCGCTTCGTCGGCCGGCAAGCTGCCGGCAATGCCGAAGCCGTTCGTCTTCATTTCCGCGGCGTGATCTCTGAAGTTGGATGGCATGGCAAGCAATTTATGCGGCCACGGGATCGGCGTCTCCAAACGCACGCTGCTGAGCGCTTCCGACGGCGCGGTCTTGAGCGCGGCTTCGATCTTGGGGCGCAGCGTCGCAAAGTTCGCGATCACCCGGTTCATGCCGACCGGCGGCCACTCGGCCGTGTCGACGCCGCAGATCGCCGTTACGTCGACGATGCGGTCGCCGGTAACGATACCGATTTTGCCACCATTAAAACGTGCGATTTTCATGCAACGATCCTTTGTTGGATGGAACGCCAGACCTTTTCCGTGGTCACCGGCATCTCGAGATCCTCGACGCCGTAGGGCTTGAGCGCATCGCACAGCGCGTTGACGATCACGGCCGGCGAGGGGGTGACGCCGGCTTCGCCGCCGCCTTTTATACCAAGCGGGTTTCCGCTGGTGCGATCCTCGGTCAATTCCAGATCGTACGCCGGCACCTGGAACGCGCGCGGCGCGGCATAGGACATGAAGCTCACCACGGGCTGGCCGCTGTCCGGATCGTAGGCCAGATGCTCGAAGAGCGCTTGGCCGATACCTTGCGCGATGCCGCCGTGCGTTTGCCCATCGACGATCATCGGGTTGATCACGCGCCCGGCGTCGTCGACCGAGGTGTAACGCGCGATCGCAATCGCACCCGTACGCGGGTCGACCTCGAGTTCGCACACCGCGCTGCCGGTCGGAAACGCCGGAATCCGCCGCGAGATATCGGCCGTTGCGCTGAACGTCTCCTCACGCTTGGCCAGGAGCTCCGCCGCCGCGACCACACCGGATACGCCGAGTTCGCGCGCCCGCGCGCGCAGCGTCTCGCAAATCTCGACCAGCAACGTGCCGACCAGACGCATCGAGCGGTTGGAATGCGAGCCGCCGCCGGACTCGACGAAGTCGGTGTCGCCGGTGCGCAGGACGATCTTGTGAAACGGCACCTCGAGCAGATCCGCGACCACCTGAGCGAACGTCGTCTCGTGGCCCTGTCCGTTGGACTGCGTGCCGGAGACGATCACCACGTTGCCGTCGGGCTCGACCGTGACGCTCACCCGTTCGCGCGGCGCGCCGACCGGCGTTTCGAGATAATTCGCGACGGCGATACCGCGCAGCAGGCCGTTGCCCTCGCTCACGGCGCGCCGGGCCGGAAACCCGGCCCAATCGGCGCGCGCGATGACGCGCTGCATGTTGCCCACGAAGTCGCCGCAATCGTAGATCAGGCCGAGCGGGCTGTGGTAGGGAAACATGTGCGGACGGATGAGATTGCGCTCGCGCAGGGCAACGCGATCGATTTTCAGCTTTTCCGCGGCCATGTCGAGCAGACGTTCAAACGCGTGCACGATTTCCGGCCGCCCGGCGCCGCGATATGGTGCCGTCGGTGTCGTGTTGGTCAGCACGGCACGCACGCGCACGTGACCGTGCGGAACGTGATACGGGCCGGTTGCAACGCGCACGATATTTTGCAGCGATGCGAACGAGACGGTGTAGGCGCCGACGTTGCCGAGATCGTCGTAGCGCATGGCCTGGATCAGGCCGTCGTGCGAGAGCGCCATCGTCGCGCGCACCACGATGTCCCGGCCGTGGTAGTCGGTTGTGAAGCCTTCGGAGCGGTCGGCCGCCCAGCGCACGGTCTGACCCAAGCGGCGCGCGGCCCAGGCGCAGAGGATCGGCTCGACGTGAATGTTGTTGCGCGCGCCGAACCCGCCGCCGACGTCGGGCGTTACGTAACGCACGCGCGCGAGCGGCACGCCGAGCGCGCCGGCCGCCGCGGCGCGGTGGCGCACGACGCCTTGACCGCCGGCCGTGATCTCGTAGACGCCGTTGGCCGCGTCGTAGCGCGCGAAGGCCGCGCGCGGTTCCATATGCGCGGCGATCACGCGCTGGTTCACGAACTCGTGCGAGAGCACGACGTCCGCCGCGGCAATCGCGGCCTCGGTTCCCTCGGCGTCGCCGTAGTCGAGATCGAAAGCCAGGTTGGCGGGCGCCTCGGCGAAGAGCTGCGGTGCGCCCGGCAAAATCGCATCGCGCGATTGCGTCACCGCATCGAGCGGCTCGTAGGTCACGTCGATCAGTTCGAGCGCATCGCGCGCGGCGGCGGCCGTCGCGCCGACGACCATCACGACCGCTTCACCGACGTAGCGCACGACGCCGGTCGCGAGCGGCGGCTGGAGCGGTTCGATCACCGGATGCCCGGGGCGCGGCTCGAACGCCGGATGGCTGGTGTCGATCGCGTCGGCCGGATTCGGCAGATGCTTGATCGGCCCGTGACCGTCGGCGGCGTAATCGTCGGCGGTCAGCACGGTCAGCACGCCCGGTGCCTGCAGCGCCGCGCTCACGTCGATCGACACGATCCGCGCATGGGCATGGATCGAACGCAGGAAGCAGGCGTGCACGGCGTTGCGCGGCGCGATGTCGTCGGTGTAGCGGCCTTGGCCCGTGATCAGGCGCTGATCCTCGCGCCGCGGGATCGACCGCCCCATCATTTTCGTCAGCGTCGTCGTCATGCGATGCCGGCCTTCGAACACCAGTATTCCCACGCCCGGCGCGATGACGGTGCATCCGGCGCGAACGAGCCGGCGGCCTCGATCTCGCCTTCCGAGAGCGGCTCCGCTTCAGCGCCGATCGTGAGCGCCGTCGAGAGAATCTGTGCGTTGCGCGGCAGATACAGCGCGATCTTCACCGCTTCGTAGAGCGATCGTCCGGCGGCCGCGAAGCCGTGTCCGCGCATCAGCACGACGCGCTCGTTCCCCAAGCGTTCGGCCAAGTCGCGGCCCTGCTCGATGTTCGTCACCAGCAGGTTCGTGTGCGAGCCGAACTTCTCGCGGATGTCCCACACGGGAATCTTCGATCCCATCGACGCGGCGGTGTGCAGCACCGCGCGCAACGGCGTGCGCGAGATGCTATACGGCACCACCTCATCGGCGTGCGAGTGTACGACCGCCGCAATATCCGGACGCGCGGCGTAGATTGCGGCGTGAATGAAACGTTCGAGATACGGCGAGTGCGGCTCGACCGGCGTGCCGTCGAGGTGCAGTTCGCGGATATCTTCCGCCGTGACCAATTCCGGACTCAGCGAACGCGACATCAGGAACCGGGTCGGATCGTCCGGATGCCGCGCGCTCACGTGCCCGAACGCATCGACGACGCCGGCGTTCGCCAGAATCCTATTGGCGGCAACCAGGTCGGCGATCATAAGCTTGGACGGCGCTGTGATGCCGTTGTCGCGCTGTCATCCCGAGCTTGTCGAGGGACCGCGATAACCTTGGCGATTTGCGTGCGAGCGCGAAGGCGCGAGGAGTGGTGTTTTCTATGCGCTTTTTTCACTTCAAAGCTCGCGCCTTCGCGCTCGCACTCGGTAGTGTAGATGGTGGCGCGTCCCTCGACTCCGCACCTACGGTGCTCCGCTCGGGATGACAGAAAAAGGTGACGATCGCAAACACCTGCGGAGGCCGAGCGCGAAGGCGCGCGGTGGTGGCTGTCCCTCGACAAGCTCGGGATGACATTCACACGTTTGAGACGATCTGGGCTGCCGGGAAGGCGGCTTTTAGGACGCCGTATTTGGCGGCCACGTCGATGCACGGTTGAATCAACGCCGGATCGAGACGCTCGCCGTAGAGGATGCGGTTGGCGTTGCCCACCGCGACCTTGGTGTACTTTTCGAGAATCGCGGCCGACGCTTTGGTGTTGGCCGGCTTGTTGGCCCACTGCGCCGACTGCCGCATCACCGCGACGAACTTGTGCACGGTGTCGACGTTCGCGCTGATCCAATCGGTCTTGGCGAACCAGCCGCCGATCAGAAACTGCTTGCCGATCGCATCGAAGGCCTTCCCGAACGGGCGGGTGCGGCCGGCGGCAAGCGCCGTCGTCGCATCGGGGTCGGCAAGCAGCGCCATGTCGATGCGTCCGCTGACCAGCGCCGGCTCCATTTCGACGAACGGCATCTCGACGAACTTGATCTGCTGCGAATCGCCGCCGTTCTGATCGGCCCACGCTTGCACGGAGATCTGCGTGATACTCTTGAGTCCGTTCACCGCGACGGTCTTGCCGCTGAGGTCCTTGGCGGTCTTCAGCGGTGAGTTCTTGTCGACGATCATCATCGACGTCGGTTTGAGCGTGGAGTACAGTCCAGCCGCCGCGATCAACGCGAACGGCAAGCCGCGTTCGTGCGCCGCGGCAAGCGAGATCACGTTCGACTGACCGATCTGAATCGAGCCGCCGGCAACGGCCGAGGCCACCTGCGTACCGAAGTTCGTGATCGACACCGTCGCGTCGAGACCGGCGTTCTTGAAATACCCCAGGTCCTGCGCGTAAAAGGCTTGCGCGCCTTGGTCGATGGGCAACGTCATCACGCTGAGCGGAACGTCTGCCCGCGCGAGTTGCGGTGCCAGCGCGATCGCGGCCGTTGCGCCGGTCGCCGATAAAAAGCGCGCGCGATCCATGCTAGGCATCGGCTTTCTTGACGACGAGCTTGTAGCGGCCCTCGGCCTGCTCGCGACCTAGAACGCCCTCGCTACGCAGTTCATCGAGCATCACCACGACCTCCCGGCCGTCGGCCGAACCGAGCGCCGCCATCAGCTGTTCGAAGTATTTGGGACCGTCGGCGAGCGCGTCGCGCACCGAGGCGAAGCGCGGACCGACGAACGACGGCGGATTCGGCAAGCTGAACTCGAGACCGCTCTTGCCGCCGAACGGCAGCGTGAGATCGAAGCCGCTCTTCGATCCGACTTTGGCATCGGCCGGCAGCGACGGATCGAGCGGTGAAACACGGAAACCGCTCTCGATGAACACGTCGCGATCGGGCTGCAACCGCGTCGCGAGGGCCCATTCCATCTGCTCGTCGGAGAAGATGTCGATATCGGGATCGACGACGAACACGTTCTTCACGTTTCCCATGCAGGCGAACACCGCCGACATCGCGTTGCGCGCTTCGCCGGGATTGCGCTGACGAATCGCGCAGCGCACGTTGTAGACGCCGCCGGTCGCCGGAGGCGCATACACCGCGACGGGTTCGCGAATCGCATTCTGCAGCGCGCGCCACACGAGCGCTTCCGTGCGCAGGGTCGTCAACTGCGCCGTGTCGGTGCGGCTGAGCGTCTTCCCGCTGATGCTGAGCGTTTGGAAGAGCGCGTCCTTGCGGTGGGTGATCGCCGTGATGTGGAACACCGGGTTGGTCTTCACGCCGCCGTAATAACCGAGGAATTCGCCGAACGGCCCTTCCGATTCGATGTAGCCCTCGTTCCCGAGGTAGCCCTCGATCACGTACTCGGCGTCGGCCGGAACGCGGATGTCGTTGGTCACGCTCTTGACGGTCGGCAGCGGCGCATCGCGCAGCGACGACATCAGTCCGATCTCGTCACCCGGAATGCGCATCGTGGCGGCAAAGTAGTCGATCGGATGACTGCCGACGACGATGCTGAGCGGCAGACGTTCGCCGCGCTCGACGGCGGCCTTATAGATGTTGCGCAGATCGCTGACGGCCACGAGGTCGATGCCGGTCTCGTGTTTACCGCGCAGCATCAGGCGTCGCAGCCCGACGTTGCTGAGGCCGGTCGCCGCATCCATCGAGATGTCGAGCGCCGCGGAGATGTACGGACCGCCGTCGAGGCCGTGATGCACGTGCACCGGCAGCTTCGTGACGTCGGCATCGGCGCCGGTTAGGATGACCTGATGCACCGGCGCTTGCGCGCTCGTCAGCTCGATGAATTCGGGCTTGCGATTCAGCCGGCGCATGATCTCGGCCAGCAGCCCTTCGGCCGGCACGCCGAACGCGCGCGCCATCCGGGCGCGGCTGCCGAGTGCGTTGCCGACCAGCGACTGATGATCGGGACCGACGTTCGTGAACAGCACTGCCCGCGGATTCCCTTCGAGAATCGCGGCCACCGCGGCGAGCGAGAGCGGCTCGTCATGGCGTTCGAGCTGGTCTGCGTCCAAGGCCTCGACGAAATTCTTTAGACGAAACTTCTCGGTATCGACGCCCGCCGGCAACCGCTCAGCACTGATCATGACTCAACCTCCCGCAACGAGTTCTCCAGCTGTCTTCCACGCATAGGGCGCGGCACCGCGCACGCAATCGGCCAACAGACCCGGCTCCGGCATCGATGCGCCGCGCCAAGCCACATGTCCGTCCGGCCGCACTAAAACGAGCGGCGCCGCGTAGACCTTCGCCGCGGCCGCTTCGCCGGAAAGGTCGACCACCCGCACCGGGACGTTCCGCTCGCGCAGCGCCGCCACGATCGGATCGGGCTGGGCATGGGCGGTGAAACGCAACAGGACGAAACCGTCGCCGAATAGGTCGAGGGTCGAGCGGCCGTCGGAGAGCCAAACGTGCGGCGCGCGCGCGCCGGCGCGCGCCTCTTGCACGTACTTGGCCACCTCGAGCGGCGGTGCAACCGTACCGTCCGGCCAGCAGATCGGCGAATCGTCGTAGCGGTAGCCGAGGTGGATGCCGAGCGTGTACCATTCGTGGCTCATCGCTTCCGCGTAGCGCGGCCCCAGTTCGGCGCGGCACTCTTCGCCCTCCGGCGTATCGTCGCACAGCGCCGGATTCTTGCCGGGCGAGAGCATGCGGGCAAGGTTCGCGCTCGACTCGCGCCCGTTGCGCACGGCCACCGGCCGCCGTTCCGGCGTGTAGGAGTCGAGCAAACCCGGATCGCCCCAGCCGCGCAGCACGGCGTCGAGTTTCCACCCGAGATCGACGGCGTCGCCGATCCCGGTGTTCATGCCGAAACCGCCGGTCGGCGACATCACGTGCGCCGCATCGCCGGCGATGAACACGCGGCCCTGTTGGTACGTTTGCGCGACCAGCTCGCGGCGCGTCCACGACGTGACCGAGAGGATCTCGAAGTCGAAATCGATCCCGACGGCGCGCCGAATTTCGTTCGCGATTTCTTCGCGGGTCAAACCCTCGGGCGGCGTGTTGGTGATCGACATGCGCCAGCGGTCCCAGCCGTTGATCGCGACGATCGTGCACCACATGCCTTCGGGGCTCAGGATGATGAAGCGGTACGCTTCGCCCTTATCGTGCAGCGACAGCAGCTGCGGCGCGCGGAAAATGATGTTCGTCGTTTGCGAAAGCACCGGCGTGCCTTCCATGCCGCCGGCGATCGCCTTCGCCACGCGGCTGCCCGCACCGTCGCAGCCGATCAGGTACGGCGCTTCGATGTCGAACGTTTTTTCCGTCACCACGTCGGTGACGTGCGCGGTGACGCCGGACGCGTTTTGCTCGAAGCCGGTGAGCTGGTGGCGATAACGCACGTCGACGTGCGGAAACGAGCGCGCCCACGCGCTCAGAATCGGGTCGAACATGTCTTGCGGACAGCGTTCGCGCTTCTGCGGGCTCTGTTCGGGCGGCTTGCTCGCGCGCATCGACGGAAAACGTTCGCGGCTCAGCTCGTAGCCCGTCAGGCTCGTGACGTAGACGTTGTCCTGCGCCAGGTCGCGGTTGTACGCGCTCGCCTCGACGTTCGGCACGATGCCCCAGCGCCGGCAGAACTCCATCGTGCGCACGCCGACCATGTCCATGCGCGGCTGTTCGATCGTGCCGTCACTGCGTTCGAGGACGGTGACCGCCTGACCGAGCACGGCCAAATCGCCGGCCAGCGCCAGCCCGACGGGACCGGCACCGACGATGAGTATCGGAGCCGAAACGGAGGTATTCGCGGACACGCAGACCCCTTAGGAAAAAAATGTTATGGTAGTATAGTGAAACGTGTAGCAATCGTTCTCCTCGCCTTTGCGGTGCTGACGGGTTCCGGCGCTGCGGCCGCCGGACCGGCGGACCAAGCGTTGGAAGACACGGTTGTCTGGTACGGCACGCCGGGCACGCGAGCGTACGTGCAGCCGGCGCTCGACGTGTGGGCAAAACTGCACCCCCACACCGCCGTCAACGTGGTCGAAGGCAACGGCCCCGATATTCTCGAGCGCGTCAACACCGAAGCCCGCGCCGGGCGACCGGTTGCCGACCTGATCACGCTCGGCGATCTGGCGATGTGGGAGCTTGCTTCGGTCAACGGCCTCGGCACCTACTCGCCCAGCCTCGTGCCGAACGTGCGCTCCGTCGTTCCTCGCATCAAGGATCTCGTCGATGCGCAGCATCGCTTCGTCCCGACGTACCTGATCCTCTTTGGAATGACGGTGAATACCAGCGCGCTTGCGCCCGCGCAGCAGCCGAACCGCTGGAGCGACCTGCTCGATCCCAAATACGCCGGTCAAATCGGCATGCACGACATCGGCGTGCTCGGCGCGGGACTCAGCCTCGTGATGGTGGGCCGCACGGCGCTCGGCGATACCTTCTTTACGAACTTGGTGAACAAGCAGCGGCCGCGCATCTACGGACGCGCGCCCGAGCTCGACGCCGCCGTGCAGAGCGGCGGACGCGCCATCGCGATACCGTCGACCTACGGCAACGCCATGCAGGCCAAGGGCGCGCCGATTCGCTGGATCGCACCCAAAGACGGCGTGTTCTTCGTGGCGGTGTATACGGGGCTCGTCAAGAACGCCGCGCACCCGCACGCCGCGCAAGCGTTCATGAATTTTCTGCTCGACCGCGATACCCAATCGGCGATCGCCGCGGCGAACTTGATCCCGGTGACCACGCTCGCCGCTTCGCCGGTCGACCTCTCGAAGCTGAAGTTTCTCGGCAAGGGATCCGTCACCGAGGACCAAGCAACGCACCTCAACGACTGGTTAGCGATCGGCCAGCACCTCAAAGGTGAATAGTTGAGCGAAGATCTGTTGCCGCTCGACGAGAGCCTCGATTTCCTGATTCGCGATACGCGCCGCGTGCTGCTGAAATCGATCGAGGCACTGCTGGCCAAAGATGGGATTCCGCTCGGCGCGTGGTTCCCGCTGCGCATCCTCTACGAAGAGGACGGCATCACGCAGCGCGAACTGAGCCGCAAACTCGGCTACTTGGATGCCGCCGCCGGCTCGATCGTCGAAGTCATGGAGAAGCTGAAACTCGTGCGGCGCCAACGCAACGCGGACGATCGCCGGAAGATCAACGTCTTCCTCACGCCGCTGGGCAAGCGGATGGGGAAGAAAACGATCGACCACATGCGCGAGGTGAACGAACGGATCGCGCTCGGCTTCACCAAGCACGACGTCGAGACGTTACGAAGCCTGCTGCGCCGCGCGCACGGCAACCTTACGCGCCCGCCCGACTGACGCTTGGCACGATCGATCGGTCACTTGTCATTCCGAGCAGCGCCGAAGGCGCGTCGTCGAGGAACGCGAGAAAATCTCGGCGATTAGCGTGCGAGCGCGAAGGCGCGAGCAGTGGAGTGAAAAAGAAAACAAGTATTCACTGCTCGCGCCTTCGCGCTCGCACTCGGTAGCATGGATCGTGGCGCGTTCCTCGATTACGCGCCTTCGGCGCTCCACTCGGAATGACAAAATATGACGACGCGATCGCTACGAAGCCTGCTGCGCCGCGCGCACGGCAACCTTACGCGCCCGCCCGAGTGAGGCGTCCGTCGCATCCGTCTCGTTCTCTTCGTCGAAACCGCGGTTGATCGCGAGCAGCAGGTCCATCAGGTGCCGGCGATCAGCGGTTGAAACGTGGCGGAGCTTTTCTTCGATCATCCGGTGATGCATCGGCGCGGCGACCTGCATCAGCTTGACGCCCTTGGGTGTCAGCTTGACGATGACGCTCCGCGCATCGCGCGGGTTCTTGGTCCGCTTGACCAGCCCGTCGCGCTCGAGACGCTGGACCATCTGCGCGACGCTCGCATGCGTGGTATGGACGTAGAGGCGGATTTCGTTCTGCGTCAGCGTGTAATCCGGTCCGGCCGCATACAAGGTGATCAGATGATTGTAACTGCCCGAATTGAGGCCGAGTCCGGCGAGCCATCCGTTGGCTTCATCATTGATACGCTGCGCGAGCGCGCGAATGGCAAAGAATACGCGCGTCGAATCGCGGTTGTACTCCCCGGGAAACTGCTCTTCGAGCGGCTGGACCATCGCGTCGGTGAGGGCAAGTATCCTCTTATCGGGCATTCGGAGTAAATTCGCCGGATTGCAGGGGTCGTCCGCCCCAGGTAAACTCAGGCGCCATAGAAAAATCCCAACACCCATCAAGGAGAACCGCATGTCTTCCACTCGTTCGCGCTACGTCATCGCCAACGGCATTCGCACTCACTACACCGAGGCAGGCGAAGGCGGCCCCGTGGTGGTCTGCCTGCATGGCGGCGGCGCCGGTTCCTCGGGTGACGCGGGCATGGGCGGTCTCTTACCGGAGCTGGCACCGAACTTTCGCGTTCTCGCCATCGACGGCGTCGGCGGCTTCGGCCTGACCGACCCAACCGTACCGACGCCGTACGGCGTACAGAGCCGCGTCGATCATCTCGAAGCAGTGCTCGATACGCTGATGATCGACAAGTTCATCATCTGCGGTAATTCGCAAGGCGCATGGGTGGCCGCGAAGTACGCGATCCTGCATCCCGACCGCGTGCAGAAGATGCTCATCATCGGCAGCGCGACGGTTGCGGCCGCGATGGGCATCCCCGAAGAATTCACGCCGGCGTTCAAAGCGCTCGCGAACTACGACTACACGCGCGACGGCATGAAGAAAATGCTCGAAGCGCTCGTGCACAACCCGAAGCAAATCACCGACAAGCTGATCGAAGGCCGCTACGAGTCTTCGGTGCGCCCCGGTGCCAAAGAAGCGCTGGCGGCGTTTGTCGCGGGTCACCGCTACCTCCAGAGCGACGTCATGCGTTCCAACTTCGACATGCGCGTGTCGCTGCCGGAGTTGACCAAACACATCCAGACCGTGTCGGTGTGGGGCCAAGAGGATCAGATGGCGCCCCCACACGTCGGGAAGAAACTCGAGGCGCTGCTGCCCGATGTGAAGTGGGAATACGTTGCGGGAGCCGGGCACCAAGTGCAAACGGATCACCCGGAACGTCTGGCGCAGATCATCACGGAACTCGCGAAGAGCGGCTAGAGACCAACCGGAGGGCGGCGGCAATGTTGACACCGGAGCAAAACGAGCGCCTCACGCGCGTCGGACCGGAAACCCCGGGCGGCAAGCTCTTGCGGCGCTATTGGCAGGCGCTCTGCCCGACGAAAGAACTCGCGCACGACGTCGACCGTAAGCGGATACGTATTCTGGGCGAAGACTTGCTCGTCTTCCGCGACGCTCAGGGTGCGTTCCGCTGCGTGCAAGAGCGTTGTCCGCATCGCAGCGCGTCGCTCTACTTCGGGTTTATCGAACCCGACGGCATTCGCTGCTGCTATCACGGCTGGAAGTTCGACTGCGCCAGCGGTCAGTGCGTGGAGCGCCCGTTCGAACCGGTTGCGCCGCACGCGGGCATCAAGCTCAAGACGTATCCGGTTCAGGCGCTGGGCGGATTGCTCTTCGTCTACATGGGTCCCGATCCCGAAACGGCGCCGTTGCTTCCGCGCTGGGACGTGCTCGCACGCGAAGACAAGGGCAAGCAGATCCTCGTCATGCCCGATCATCACTGCAACTGGCTGCAGATCCAAGAAAACACCGCGGACTCCGTGCACACGTTCTATCTGCACGGTCATCGCGCGGCGGCGCTGAACGGCGGCGTGCCCGATCGCATCTCGGCCTACTTCTATCGCCCGATCAAATCGTACGACTGGAAAACCTCGCGCTGGGGCGTCGAAAAGATGGTCGAGTACGGCGGCGATCAAGCCGAACTCGAAGTGCGGCCGCCGCTGATCTTTCCGAACATTCTGCGCATCCCGGAAGGCCCGGTCGAAGCGCTGCACTTCCGCGTTCCCATCGACGATGAGTGGACGCGGATCATCTGGATCGGCCTGTACGCCGGGATCCCCGGCGGTGAACTGGGCCCGGCCGACCGGGTGCCCTATACCTACGCCGCCGATCCGCCGGGCGTGACGGTCGAAACGGTCGACATCTCGACATTCTACGGTCAGGACCGCGTCGTCTGGGAAACCCAGGGCGCCATTACGGACCGCTCGGTAGAGACGCTCGGCGCCTCGGATCGGGGAATCGTCCTCTTCCGCCGAATGCTGGCCGAGCAGATCGACAAAGTCGAGCGCGGCGAAGAGCCCGATGTTGCGGTCGTGCGCGATCCGGCGCAGAATGAATGCATCACCTTCGACGTCACCACACCGTGGTTCGAGACGAGCAATGTTAGCTGAGCAGAGGAGCCGCTGATGGGCGAAATACTTGGTCTGGGCCTGAGCCACTACCCCGGGCCGGTCACGCCCCCGCAGTATTGGTCGCGCATGATCGCGCGCAACGTCGAGGTAGGACGTATTCCGGCCGATCTCTACGCCGACAAGTCGCGCTGGCCCAAAGCGATGCTCGAAGAGATGAGCGACGACAACGGCCTGGCGGCGGCCGAAGAACACCGCCGCCGGCTGCTCGCCGGGTACCGCGTGTTACGCGACGCGCTGAACGAGTTCAAGCCGGATCTCGTGCTGATCTGGGGCGACGACCAATTCGAGAACTACAAGAAGACGTGCGTGCCGGCTTTCGCGCTCGGCATCTTCGATGAACTCGACGTACGGCCGTTCGGCGGCGGCAAACAAGTTTTTCAGACGACCGAGAACGTGTGGAACCTCGCACCCGAGACGCCGCTGCACATACGCGGTCACCGCAAGGCGGCCTCCGAGCTCGCGCGTCACCTGATCGAAGATCAGTTCGACATCGCCTACTCGCTCGAGTTCTCGCACCCGGCCGGT
>Ga0182014_10001757_pt1 | contig 28319 bp, 28 predicted proteins | sample 612S2DmetaG_FD_120489 | JGI IMG/M metagenome (GOLD analysis project Ga0182014, IMG submission 120489) | Permafrost microbial communities from Stordalen Mire, Sweden - 612S2D metaG | ecosystem: Environmental > Terrestrial > Soil > Wetlands > Permafrost | place: Sweden: Stordalen | collected... | reverse complement strand
GAAATAGGGCGATATCCGCGCCATCTGCGCATCGCTCAGCAAAAACAAATCACTCATCAAAGCCTCCCGAATCAGGAGACTTTGAATCACGACTCAAATAAAATTAATAGGTCCTGAGCCTAGTCGAGCGTCGCGACAAAGGCCTGATAGGCCGCCTCGTCCATCAGCTGATCGAGTTCGGCGGGGTCGGCGAGCCTCAGCTTCAGGAACCAGCCCTTTCCGGCCGGATCCTGATTGACGAGCCCCGGCGCCTCCTCCAGCGCCCGATTTATCTCGACGACCTCGCCCGACGCGGGCGCGTTGACCCCGCTCGCCGCCTTGACGCTTTCGACGACAGCCGCCTCGTCGCCTTTCGCGACGCGCCTGCCGAGAAGCGGCAACTCGACGAAAACCACTTCGCCCAGTTGCGACTGGGCGTAATCGGTGACGCCGACGACGGCGGCGTCACCTTCGATCCGGATATATTCGTGATTGTCGGTGTAGAGCGTGTTTGCCATCGGCGCCCCTCTGGATCGCAAAGATTCTGGATTGAACTGATCCAAAATCACGAACGCGATGCGATGCGAGCGGAAAGGCCAGCGTTTTTCCGCGCCCCGCTCCAGCCTCACTCCGTCGGCTGCTTGTGCTTCCCGGCCGGTTTTTCCGGCCCCTCGTCGATGCCGACCTTGATCGTGTAATCGTCTTCGGTGTGGTCCTGCTTGAACGGCACCGTCAGCGCCTCGGTGACGAAGGAGAATTGCGTCTGCGCCTCGCCGGCGGCAATCGTCGCCGCGACGTGATAGAGCTTGGAGACGATCGGCTCATTGTCCTTGGTGCCGACGATTGCGACGCGCAGGGGCACGCTGAAGCTCGCCGGCGCGCCGGCCGGCCCCAGCAGCACATTGCCCGCGACGCCGACCTTGATGGCGAGTTCGTCGCCGGCGAGCTTGCATTCGCGCGCGACGTCTGCGATCGCATATTGATAGCGCAGGTTCATATTCGTCGGCGGGGCGCCGGCATGGACCTGGGCGGCGGCCGTGCCCTCAAGGATGATGACCTCGGGGCAGAACAGGTGGTGGCCCGGCGTTCCCGGCGCCCCCTTCGGGTTCTTCGAATCGTGGAGGGTGAAGAAGTCCTTCCAGTCGAAATTGCCAAGGCCGCCAAGGATGCCGCCCGAATCGGCCCCGGCGCCGCTGGCGAGGCCGCTCAGGGCGAGCGCCGCCGCCGCGGCCAGCAAAGGACTTGCGCGGCGGATCAAACTGCTGGGTTGCATGAAAGACAGCTCCTGCTCACGTCATGCGAAACGTCTGCTCTACATGAGCGCGGGCAAAAGCTCCAGATGCGGGCAGGAGGATCTTCGCCAGGCGCGGCCGGGAGGCGCGCGCAAACGATGGAAAGGGCTTCGCCCGCCGATCTAGAGGCGGACGGCGGAATCGGCCGGCGCCGCGATGGGGGTAATCTCGATCGCTTTCGGCGTCCGCGTCCAGCTGTCCTCGGCGCCGAACACCGTCTTCAGGATGGAGGGCGCGTTCGAGAGGCTGATGAAAATCATCAGCGGCGTCAGCGAGGCCACCGTCGCGGCGTAGCGCGCAAGCGAGCCGCGCCGCAAAATAACGTAGGGCGTCAGCGTCATGCCGATGGCGACCATCGCCATCAGCACGGCGATCAGATCGATGACGGGGAGGTAGATTGTCGAATCGCCCTCGCGCAGGGTGATGCTGGTGAGAAGCGCGGCGATGGCGATGGCGACGCAGGGATAGAACGCCTGGACGAGGATGAGGATGCTGGCCGAACATTTGCGCCGCGTGGTCCAGTCCGCGCTCCAGATCTGGCCGAGCAGCTTGCGGGCGACCTGCACGAACCCGTTTGACCAGCGCCGCTGCTGCACGCGCCAATGACGGACCTGATCCGGCACGAGGCCCGGCACAGGCGGATCCATCGAGAAAAGGCCATGCCAGCCGGCGATTTCGGCGCGCACCGTCAGGTCGAGATCCTCGCAGAGCGAATCGGAGGACCAGCCGCCGGCGGCAGTGATGGCCGCGCGGCGCCAGACGCCCGCGGTGCCGTTGAACTGAAACAGCCAGCCGGCGCGATAGCGGGTCGCCTGCTCCAGCACGTAATGGGCGTCGAGCATCAGCCCCTGCGCCCGCGTCAGCCAGTTGGAGCTGGCGTTGGCGAATTCGCAGCGCGACTGAATGAAGCTGGCCTTGGGATCGGCGATGAGGGCGGGCATCACCTTGCGCAGCCAGTTCGCCGGCGGCCGGAAATCGACGTCGAGCACGGCGACGTAAGGCGCGTTGGAATGAAGGAGGCCGGCGGCGAGGGCGCCCGCCTTGTAGCCGGAACGGTCGCCGCGGCGCAGATGCAGCACATCGAAGCCGCGCTCATGCAATTCGCCGATCACGCGCGTCGCGATGGCGCTCGTCTCGTCATTGCTGTCGTCGAGCAGCTGGATATGCAGCCGGTCGCGCGGCCAGTCGAGCGCGGCGGCGGCGGCGAGGGCGCCGGCGACCGTTTCGGGCTCGTTGAAAACCGGCACCTGCACGAGGATATGGGGCAGATCGGCCTCGGTGAGAATCAGCCGGCGCAGCGGCTTGCCGAGGGCGCGGCCGCGCAGCCGCTCGAAAATATTGATGCCGATGAGGGCGAGAAAGCCGCCAGCGACGAAGATGAGGCCGAGAACGGAAATGACGAGGCTGATGTCGCTTAGAGCCGTCAGTAGATCAAAAAATGTCAACGCCCTGCCCCCGCAAACAATCGTTCCCCGTCCGCTGTTTCACCGGGTCATTTTGACCCGACGCCGCTTCTTGTGGCTTGCTCCCGAGCCCGGCGCGAATGCGCGGGCGGTTCGGGGAAGGCCCCAGGCGATTCCCGGACGGAAACTCGCGAGGTTGATAAATCAACGAATCGACCTCTCGAACAACCAACAAATTGCAACAGATTGTTGCAGGACTTGAGTAAGCGAAAATTGGAAATATTTTAACATTAACAAAGTCTTAAAAGCGCCTTATTTGTGTCGAGAAGCGCCGCGCGCCGCCACTATTCAGTCAATTCGGCGCCCAATTCAGGCAAGGCCGGGGCGGTGGTCAATCTTGCGGGATTTCAACTGCGCGGCCGACGCCAGGGCCAAGCTCTAACTTTCCCGTTCCCGCGTCTTCGGCGCCTTCACGGCGATTCGCGCCAGGATCTTGTCGACGAGGCGAACCGGCAGAATCCGCGAAAGCCGCGTGGCGAAATGGAGCGGCCACGGAAAGGCGATGACGGCCTTGCGGCGATCGAGGCCGCCTCGGATGATTCGGGCCGCGTCAGCGTCGCTGATCTCAAATGGCTTCATGGCGTCGATGCTGTCGTTCAGCGGCGTCTTCACGAAACCGGCGATGACGAGGCTGACCGTGACGCCGGCGGGTTCAAGGCGTCCGCGCAGCGATTCGGAATAGGCGTGCACCGCCGCCTTGGTGGCGCAATAACCCGGCGCATAGGGTAGCCCGCGCAATCCGGCCATCGAACCGATGAAGGCGAGCTGCCCGCGCCCGCGCGCCAGCATCGGCGCGATGAGCGGCTCGACGGTGTTCAGCGCGCCGATGAGATTGATGCCCAAAATGGCCCGCACGGCCGCGGGATCCTCATAGAATTCGCCCGGCGCGAGGCCAGTCGTGATCCCGGCGTTGGCGATGCAAAGATCGAAGCCGCGGCGCGCGTCGGCGGCGCCGATCCATTGCGCCATGGCGCCCTGATCGCGCACGTCGAGACGGCCGACGTCGACCTCGGCGCCGCGCTGGCGCGCGAGGGCGGCGACCGCCTCCAACCGCTCGGGGTCGCGCCCGATCAACCCCAGCCGCGCGCCAGGCCCGGCGTAAGCCAGCGCCAGGGCGCGGCCGATGCCGCTCGACGCGCCGGTGATGAGAACCGATCGGGGAGCCATGTCAGGGCGCGGCGGCGGCGCGCCGGACGGTCGCCTCGGCGAGGATGGCCAGTTCGCCATTCGGACCCTGCGCCTTGAGCCGCAGCAGAAGCTCTGGATGCGGCGCAAGGCTCGAGCGGGCGACGCGTCCGGTGATCGTGACGGTCCCGCCGACCGAAATCGGACGCAGGAATTTGCCGGAGAGGCTCGCGATGACGATGTCGCCGCGCCAGCGGCGCAGCGCCGGCTCGAAGCAGCTCATCATCAGCATGCCGTGGACAGGGGGCGCCTCAAGGCCGACCGCGACTGCGGCGGCGGCGTCGAGATGGATTGGGTTGTCATCGCCAGAAGCCAGCGCGTAGCCGGCGAGCTGCGCCAGCCCGAAAGGCCCGAATGCCGCCGGCGCGATGGTCTCGCCGGTCTTCGGCCAGTCGGCGGGCGCTGCTTCAGTCATTGGCTTGGCCCGGCGGATCGGCGCGGGGCACGAGGCGCAGCACGGTCTCGAATTTGGCGCAGGGCTCGCCGGCCGGCGTCGCGATCCCGCCGGCGACGGTGAGCCGTTCCGGCCCGGACGTCCGCGCGAAAGTAAGGACGACCCGATAATCGGCGTCGAGCGCCAGCGCGCGGGCGTAGTCGAAGCTTTGCGCCTCGTGGATCGGCAGCAGGGCGGAATCGCCGATCGCGCGCTCCAGCGTCGGCCGCACCTCGGGCGAGGTCAGCCAGCAGAATGGATAGGTCAGCGGCACTGCGGGCGCGCCCGGCTCGGGGGCTCCTATGGCGGCGGCGAAGGCGCCGACGCGGGCCGGATCGGTGCGCACCGCGAGTTCTAGCCGCGCGCCAGCCTCGGGCGCGGCGGCGTCGATTAAGGCTGCGATCATGCCGCCTCGGCGCGGCGCAGGACGAGGCTCGCGTTGATGCCGCCGAACGCGAAGGAATTGCTCATCGCAACACGGATCTGCATCGGCCGCGCCTCGTTCGGCACGGCGTCGATCGGGCATTTCACGTCGGGTTCGCGCCAGTTGATGGTCGGCGGCGCGACTCCCTCGCGCAAGGCGCCGATGGTGACGACGAGTTCGAGCGCGCCGCCGGCGCCGAGGGCGTGGCCGTGGATCGGTTTCGTCGAGGACACCGGCAGATCGGGCAGGCGCTTGCCGAAGATCATGCCGAGCGCTTCGGATTCGGTGATGTCGTTGACGGTGGTGCCGGTGCCATGGGCGTTGACGTAGTCGATTTCCTCGTCGCTGACGCCGGCGTCCCCCAGCGCGAGGCGCATGCAGGCTGCGGCGCCCGCCGCATCTGGACGGACCTGATCCTTCGCGTCGGCGGTCGTGCCATAGCCGGCGAGTTCAACCAGAGGCCGGGCGCCCCGCGCGCGCGCCACCTCTTCGGCTTCAAGGATGAACGCCGCCGCGCCCGCGCCGAGAATCATGCCGTTGCGGCCCTTCGAGAAAGGCCGGCAGACGTCGGGCGTCAGAACGCGCAGCGCCTCCCAGGCGAGCATGATGCAATTGGTGATGGTATCCTCCGTGCCGCCGACGATGGCGCGGTCGACCAGCCCGGAGCGGATCAGATGCGCGCCGATGCCGATCGCCTGCGTTGCCGAGGAGCAGGCGCTGGCCACGGCGAAGCACGGCCCCTGCGCGCCGTAACGGATACTGATGTTGGAGGGCGGCGAGCTGCAAATTCCGCGCGGCACGGTCAAGGGCGGCGGGCGGCCTTGTTCAACCATGCCGAGGTACATCCCATCCTCGATCGTGTGCATGCCGCCGGCGCCGGTGCCGATGATCGAGGCGGTGCGCGGTCCGAGCGGCCGGTCGCGCGTAAGGCCCGCCTGCGCCATCGCCTCATCGGCCGCCGTGAGCAGATATTGCGTGACGGGGTCGCAAAAGGGCAGCACGTCGGCATCGAGGTGTTCGGTCGGATCGAAGCCCTGCACCTGCGCCGAGAATTTGATGCGGCCGCGATAGGGCCGGATGAATTGCGTTTCGCCAACGCAGGAACGCCCGTCGCGCGCGGCGCGCCAGAGCGCGTCGGCCCCAACGCCCGCGGCCGACACGGCGCCCATGCCGGTGACGACGACCCTTCGGGTTGAAGCCATTCTTATGCTTTTTCTTTGATGATATACGCCGCTATCGCGTCAATAAGGCTCTTGATATCCTTCGCCTCGTGGAAAGGGCCATCCATCGGAATGTAAACATCAAATTTTTCTTCGATCGCCGTCAAAATCATCACGATGTCGATCGATTTGAGGTCGAGGCTTTCGATCGTCGCGTCGAGAGTGACCTTTTCGCGATCGATCATGCCTTCCTTGACGATGACGTCAATGATTTGATTGACAAGCTCGGTTTGATCGAGAGCCTTCGTTTCCACCGAGTTACTCCTCAAGCCTTGCGTTCCAATCCGGCTCCGCTCGACGTCGCCGTAAGGCGCGTCGCCCCCTCAGGCCTTCATCCATCAAGCGGCTTGCCCCTCTAGAGCGTTTTCCGACCGAATGGATCACTCGGTCGATAAGAAATGCTCCGCTTTCGAAAGCTTGAGCATATTCGTGTTGATCAGATCGTTTCAACCTGATCGGAATATGCTCTAGCCACTCGTTCCGTAACCGACTTGCCCCATCAGCGCTCTGGCGCATCAGCAAGCCTCGGCGCCTCAGGGAAGAGCGGGTGCGTCAATCGCATTCGCGCGCTGGGCGGCGAATGCGGGAGGCGCGCCTCAAGTCGAGCATAGGCGGCGGCGCCGCGTCAACTCCTCGCCTCAAATCCACCTGCGGAGAATTCTTCGAGGAGGCGCGGGACGGCTTCCTGGCGGCGCTTCCACCCGGACCCCTCGTTGGTTACGCTAAACCCGCGCGGAAATAAAGAGCGCGCGGCGCGAGTTTCCACCGCCGCCCGCTCTCGATCGATCACGTTGTTCAAGCCCTTGTCTCAAGGCGTGATCGGCTGGGGACGGATGCGGAAAAGCAGATCAGGCCTTCCGCCAGCATCCCGCTCCAACTTATTGGAATCGATCACGTTATGCGCCTAGCTTGATTTGACCTTTGCTCATCGTGGTCCAAGCGCGCAACGGGGCTCAGGGAACCGCGATGACCGGCGTTCCCACCTGCACCCTGTCATAGAGATCGATAATGTCCTCGTCGAGCATGCGGATGCAGCCATACGACGCCGCGGCGCCGATCGATCTGCGCATGCTTTGCGCCGTGCCATGGATGGCGACTTCCGAAAGCCCCAGCGTCAGCGCCCGCGCGCCCATCGGATTGCGCGGCGATCCGCCGGGAATGGTTCCGGTGAGATTGGGGTGATCGGCGCGGACCTCGTCGGGAGCCGACCAGGCGGGCCTGACATATTTGCCCTGCACATAGGTTTCGCCCTCCCAGGCCTTGCCGGCCTTGCCGATCGCCACCGGATAGCGGATGGCGACCCCGTCGCCCTTGACGAAATAGAGCCTGCGTTCGCTTTTCCTGATGACGATCGTTCCGGGCCGGAAACCCAGCGGAAAAGCCACGGTTTCACGCGCGAAGGCGCCGCCCGGCGCGAAAGAAGCCATGCCGGCGAGGAACAGCGCGAAAGCGGAGAGAAACTTTGCGGCGAGGGGCATGGCGGGCAATCCGCCGCTGTGAAACGTCTTGCTCAAGGCCGCTCGCCGCTTTTGCCGGGTCCCCCGCCGCGCCCCCATGCGAATCGGTCGGATCGACAATAGAAGTCCGGCGTTACCCAAATTCTAACGCCGGCTGGGCGAAATGAAATAGTGGTCCGACTCCGGCTCGACGGAAACGCCACTTGAGATGGATGGGAGAGAAATCGGCCAGCCGGCGAACTACCGCAACGCCCCAGGACGTGGGCTGAATCGCTGGCCCACGAACGAGCGTTCGGCATGAAATGCCGAGGCCCCGTGGCGGTGAGTTCGAGGAGGTGGTCCTGCGCCCGCTGCGGCCGATCCATCGCATCATGACCCTCCGCGCCTACGGCCAGCCGACAATCGCGAGCGACCCGAAACAGGCGCCGCGCATTTTGCTGGACCGGAGCAAACTGAAACGAAAAAAACCCGGCGAGCGCCGGGCTTTCTTTTGCGGAGACCGCACGAACAGTAATTGGCCACGACGGCGGGCGCCGATTTTAGAATTTGTAAGCGACGCCAAGCCGTACGGAATTCTCGGTTTGCTTGAAGTTGTGAGCGTAGAGCGTGCCGCTGAACGGCCTATGCACAGCCGCATAGCTCGTTTCGCCGAAATTGTAATAGCGATATTCGAGGCGCGCGGTCCAGTTTGGGGTGAAGGCATATTCAACGCCGCCGCCGACGTCAAAGCCGGTCCGCGTGTTGGAAAATCCGAAATCAGCGCCGAACCGATTAATGTAATTATGTTTAAGTTCGGAAAATGCGACGCCGCCGATGGCGTAAACCAGAAATTGATTGAAGCTATAGCCGAGGCGGCCGTCGATCGAAGCAAGCCACGCCTGCCGCGCGTTGATGGTTTCACCAAACGCCGGATCAAATTTGCTGCCGGTGACGCCGGAGCCGTTGAACTCACCCTGCAGGCCAAGAACAAGGGAACCAATCTGATAATTATAGCCGGCGAAACCACCGCCGAAGACGCCGCTATTCGAAATCGAGCGCGAAAAGCCGTTCCAAGGCACATTGTAGTAGGCCGTGCCGAATTCGCCGCCGAGCTGCGCGCCGAGGTAAAAGCCAGTCCAGTTGTAAACAGGCGTCGGCGCCAAAGGCGAGGGTAAATCCGCGGCGAGGACAGGAAGAGAAAGAGAAGCAAGGGCGACAGCGGAGAAAACAATCCTGCGCATAAAATACTCTCCTGAATATTCTTTCTGAAATGAACGTCACGCTCCTTCCCGTAGGAGGAAAGTCGGCGCCGACATGCGCAAAAATAGGCGTCAGCCTGACAATTGTGCAAGCGAAACGAGACCGAGCGCGCGAATGTCTGCGATCGTGTGGCGGATATAACACATACACTAAGCGTAAAATATTCTCTGCGCGTGGAGGCTTCGGCCGAGAGCTTGTTTCGCCAGGCGACAACGGAGTTTTGCCGCGCCAAGCACGCCGGCGCGATGGTGAACCGCCATTACCGTCGCAGCTCGGTCGGGGCGGAAAGCGCCCGTCGCGCGCTGCGACTGGGAACGGCCGCCACCCCACCGATGAGCGGCCGTGAGCGCCATCGGCAGCACGCGCCAGTATGGCGACCCCTCATCCGATGAGACGCCGACTTCGCCCGCGCCCGTGGATGAGAGATGGAACTCGACGCGGCCGCTTTCTTTCACCGCATCGGATTGGTCCCGAAAGTGGAGAACACTTTCGGGTCCGATGCTCGCTTCACCGAATCGGATCAATCCCGAAAGTGGAGACCACTTTCGGGTCCGATGCTCAGGGCGCGCGGTTGCGGATCAAGTCGTCGACGACCGACGGATCGGCCAGAGTCGAGGTGTCGCCGAGCGAGGAGAACTCATTCTCGGCGATCTTGCGCAGGATGCGCCGCATGATCTTGCCGGAGCGCGTCTTCGGCAGTCCCGGCGCGAAATGGATGACGTCGGGTGAGGCGATCGGCCCAATATCCTTGCGCACCCAGGCGACCAGCTCCTTGCGCAGTTCCTCGCTCGGCTCGACGCCGGTCATCAGGGTGACATAGGCGTAGATGCCCTGCCCTTTGAGATCATGCGGATAGCCGACGACGGCGGCCTCGGCGACCATGGCGTGGGCGACCAGCGAACTCTCGACCTCCGCCGTGCCCATGCGGTGGCCGGACACATTGATGACGTCGTCAACGCGGCCGGTGATCCAGTAATAGCCGTCTTCATCGCGGCGACAGCCGTCGCCCGTGAAATATTTGCCCGGATAGGCCATGAAATAGGCCTGCACGAAGCGCTCATGGTCCTGATAGAGGGTGCGCATCTGCCCGGGCCATGAATCGGCGATGACGAGATTGCCGGAGCACGGGCCTTCCAGCACCTCGCCGGCGGCGTCGACAATCTGCGGCTCGACGCCGAAGAAGGGCAGCGTCGCCGAGCCCGGCTTCAGGGCGATCGCGCCCGGCAGCGGCGTGATGAGAATGCCGCCAGTCTCGGTCTGCCACCAGGTGTCGACGATCGGGCACCGCGAATCGCCAACGACGCGGTAATACCAGTCCCAGGCTTCCGGATTGATCGGCTCGCCCACCGAGCCAAGAAGGCGCAGCGAGGCGCGGCTCGTCGCCTTGACCGGGCCATCACCAGCGCCCATCAGCGAGCGGATGGCGGTTGGCGCCGTGTAGAAGATGTTGACCTTGTGCTTGTCGACCACATCCCAGAAGCGCGAAATGCTGGGATAGTTCGGCACGCCCTCGAACATCAGCGTCGTCGCCCCATTGGCGAGCGGGCCGTAAAGGATATAGCTGTGCCCGGTGACCCAGCCGACGTCGGCGGTGCACCAGTAGATGTCGCCCGGGTGATAGTCGAAAATATATTGATGCGTCATCGACGCATAGACCAGATAGCCGCCGGTGGTGTGGACGACGCCTTTCGGCGCGCCGGTCGAGCCCGAGGTGAACAGGATGAACAGCGGATCCTCCGCGTTCATCGGCTCGCACGGGCAATCGGCGCTCGCCTTGGCGACCGCCTCGTCGTACCAGACGTCGCGGCCCTCGGTCCATGCGACCTTGCCGCCGGTGCGCCGCACGACCAGCGTGGTCTTGACGATGTCGCCCGATTTCTTGACGGCGGCGTCGGCGTTGAGCTTCAAAGGCACCTTGCGGCCGCCGCGCAGCCCCTCGTCGGCGGTGATGACGAGCTTTGATTTGCAGCCCTCGATGCGGCCGGCCAGCGAATCAGCCGAGAAGCCGCCGAACACGACCGAATGAATGGCGCCGATGCGCGCGCAGGCCAGCATGGCGTAGGCGGCTTCGGGGATCATCGGCAGGTAGATCGTGACCGTATCGCCCTTTCCGACGCCATGCGCCTTGAGGACATTGGCGAGACGGCAAACCTCCTCGTGCAGCTGCTTGTAGGTGATGTGCCTGGTCTCGTTCGGATCGTCGCCCTCCCAGATGATCGCGGTCTGGTCACCCTTGTCGGCGAGATGGCGGTCGATGCAGTTCAGCGCCGCATTGGTGACGCCGTCCTCGAACCATTTGATCGAGACATTGTGGGGATCGAACGAGGTGTGCTTGACCTTGGTGAAGGGCTTGATCCAGTCAATGCGGCGGCCGTGCTCCGCCCAGAATTGATCCTTGTGCGAGATCGAGTTCGCGTACATTTCCTTGTATTTCGCCGCATCGATATATGCGTCGTGGGCCCATTTCGGAGCGACAGGGTAGATCTTGTCTGACATTGATTGGTCCTCCCCGGAGGCGCGTTCGACGCGTCTTCCTCAAGTTATGGGTTCATTATGCGCCGGGCGGGCGCGGGCACAAGGCGATCCTTCGCGAACGAATCTACAAGCGTATCGGCTCCTCCTATGGGCAATCTTTGTGAACCCGATCGAGCGCGTCCGATATTCCGGAAAGGGAATAGGCGTCGGTCGTGACATTGCCTTTTATCGACGCCGCCTTGACGATCAGCTTCGAGCCTTTCTTCAGGGCCTCGACGAAGCGCGCCTCCTCGGCCGGATTCTTGATCCAGGCATTTGAGCCCTTGGCGACGAGATCGAAATTCTCGCCCCCGACATCGGCATGCGCGGCGGCGCCGTCCTTCATCGCAAACCCCATGATGACGGAGACCTCGTTGCGCACTTTTTCGGCTGGTCGATTGGAGATGAAAATATAGGCCGGATCGCGCTGCAGCTTGGCTGGCTCCCGCGCCTTCGGCGTCGCCAGCGCGTAACATGTCTTTTCCTTACCGCCTTCAGCGAGAAAGGCGCCCCAGTCGGCGAACGAGCCAACCTGGACTGGCTTGGCCGATTTGGGCTCGCCCAGCTTGGTTGCGGCTTTCTTGGCGTCGGCTTTCTCCGCGGCCGCCTTTTTGGCCTCTTCCGCTTTGGTCTCCCTTTTGGCTTCGCGCCAGCCGCCGCGGGCGTCGCCTGCGCCCGGCGAAGCGGCGGGAGAAGGAGAAAGTGGGTTCGCCGACAGATTTTGCGTCAGCCCCGGCGCGGTGGCCGCAAAACTCGCAGCGGCGGCGCAGGCAGCAGCTAGCGTCGTAGCGACGAGGACCGCCGCGCTGGGAAAAAAGCGGAAATTCATCGACCTTTGAGGCTCCCTGTCGATCCGCCGCCAGCCGGCCATGCCGACAGAATCGCAAACCAACCTGCGCGCGGAATTCGCCGCCGCTTATAAGCCGCGCGCTTTCCGTGCGAAAGGGATACGGCGGGCGATTTGCACGAATGGCATTGACCTCGCGCACTTTATCGCATTTTGGCCGACCGGAGGATGGAATGGGGCCGTCCCGGGACTTTTCGCGCGGCTCCCCGCCCTCAAAGTCCCGCGGTTTTGGCGGCGCCGAGTATTGCGCCCGGCTTGTCCAGCGCGCCTTTTTGCAGGAGGACGACATAACCTTCATCGTCGCCATGCAGCTCAGGCAGGGTGAAGCTCGCCATGGCGCCGGTCCAGGCGCCAAGCTTATCGATGGCGCGAACGACATTGGTGTAGGTCACGACGCGGCCGGCGTTTTCGCCGCGCCCGATGCGGACCGTCTTCGAGCGCAGGACGCGCAGAGCGATGACATCGGCCGGACCGCCGTCGCCGGCGGGGACGTCGACGGCGAGGACGCCGTCCGCATGCGAGAACCGCATCGGCAGCGACACCGCGCCATCCCGCCCCTTGCCGGCGGCGATCGCAGATTCAATGGCGCCGCGATCGCTGCCGACGACGCCGACGAGGCCGTCGATCACCATCTGCGGCGTATAGACATGCTCCCGATCGTGAACCGCGGCGTAAGCGTGCTGGCGCGCGTCGAAGGCGCTATCGGCCAGCGTGTCCTTCCAGCCGATGTAATCCCAGTAATCGACAGAGAACGACACGGCGACGATGTCCGGCTTGCGCGCCATCGTCGCCAGCAAGGCGTCGGCGGCCGGGCAGGATGAACAGCCCTGGCTCGTGAAAAGCTCCAGCACGCAGGTGACGGGGATCGGCGGGGTCGAGGCGGCGCCGAGGCCGCAGAAGGAAATCAGCAGAAAGGCGGCGCGCAGCAGAAGCGGCGGAAAGGATCCGGCACGAGCGTCGAATGGGGCGCGCTTAAAGAATTCCATCGTTTGCGCCGTTGTCCCTGGCTGGTCTGTCGCATTTCTCGGCGGTTCGACGGCCGAATTTTTCAGTGGAGGAAGATCCGATTGCACAAGTTCTTTCGATCGCCAAGTTCTAAAGGAAGCCCCGCTCCGCGCCAGTCAATTCCTTTTTACCCGCCAGCGGCATCGGCGGGGACCGCGCAGGCCAAGGCGCGCGCAGGTCGGGGCGCGGACAGCAGGCGCCGCCCCATCGCCCTTTCGACTCGGGCGCATTCAGTCTAAGTAAATACTGGCGGTTTAAGTAAATGCTGGCCGTTCACGCAAAAGCCGGAGCCCTCGCATGGTTTTCTCGACAAATTCAGTATCTTCCCGGGCGCAGGCGCGGCCGCCCGAGGCGCCGTGGCGCCGGCTCGCCGCGGTTCTCGCCGTCGCGATGCTCGGCTTTTGCCTCGCCGGATGCGGCTACAACACAATCCCGACGCTGGAGGAGCAGGCCAAGGCCAAATGGGCCGACGTGCAGAACCAGTATCAGAGGCGCTCGGACCTCATTCCCAATCTGGTCGCCACCGTGCAGGGCTACGCCAAGCAGGAGAAGGACACGCTGACCGCCGTCACCGAGGCTCGGGCCAAGGCGACGTCCGTCAATATCGACGCCTCGCAACTGACGGATCCGGCCAAGCTGCAGCAATTCCAGGAGGCGCAGGGACAATTGTCGGGCGCGCTGAGCCGGCTGCTGGCGGTCAGCGAGAACTATCCCGACCTGAAATCGAACCAGAACTTCCTCGCCCTGCAGTCGCAGCTCGAAGGCACCGAAAATCGCATCGCCGTCGCCCGCCGCGATTACATCGAGGCCGTGCGGGTCTATAACACCGCGCTGCAGACCTTCCCGACCCTCCTCTGGGCCAAGACCGTTTTCTCGGGCAAGCAGCCGCTCGCGGCCTTTGCGGCCAATGACGCCGCGCAGACCGCGCCGCAGGTCAAGTTCTAGAGTGAGACCCCGCGCGCTCATGATCATGACCCACGCCCGCCCCCCGTCCCGACCGGGACGGGGGGCGGGCGCGATCGGAGCTTTCGCACCCGTCCTCTCGGCCTGCCTTCTTTTGACCGCGCTGCTCTGGGCGGGACTGGCGCTCGCCTATGATTTCCCGGCGCTGTCAGGCCGCATCGTCGATGCGGCCAATGTGATTCCGGCGGCGACGAAAGCGGCGCTCGAACCCAAGCTGCAAGCGCTGGAGGAAAAATCCGGCATCCAGCTCGTCGTGGCGACAGTGCCTTCGCTGGGCGGGGACGAGATCGAGCCTTACGCCAACGCCCTGTTTCGCGCGTGGGGACTAGGCGAAAAGGACAAGAACAATGGCGTGCTGCTGCTGATCGCGCCGAACCAGCACAAGGTCCGCATCGAAGTCGGCTACGGGCTCGAAGGCACGCTGACCGACGCGCTGTCCAAAATCATCATTTCCAATGCGATGGCGCCGCGCTTCAAGGCCGGCGATTTCGGCGGCGGCGTTGAGCGCGGCGTCGATGACGTCATCACCGTGCTGACGACCGATGCGTCCGAGTGGCAGAAGCGCCCGGACCTGCGCCTCGATCATCGCGATTCGGCGACGGATTCGCTGACGCCCTGGATCGCCTTCGCGCTTTTCGTCATCATCGTTATGCTGCTCATGCGCGCGCCGCGGGTCGGAGCGCGCGGCGGCGCCGCGACGGGCGGCGACCCGCGCTGGGGCAAGGGCGCGATCGGCCAGACGGCGCCCGGCCAGCGCGATTATTTCTGGAGCAATCTTTTGTCCTTCATCCTCGGCATGCTGGCCAATTCCGGCGGCCGCGGCGGCGGCGACTGGGGCGGGGGCGGCGGGGGCGGCGGCTTTTCGGGCGGAGGCGGATCGTCCGGCGGCGGCGGCGCCTCCGGCGGCTGGTAATCGGAAGGGACTGGCGATGATTCTCTCGATCGAAGAGCAGCGCCGCGTCGACGCCGCGATCAAGCGGGCCGAAACGCGCACCGACGGCGAGATCGTCTGCGTCGTCGCACGGGCCTCATCCGATTATCTGACCTACGCCGTCGCCTGGTCGGCGCTGATCGCGCTCGCCGCGCCCTGGCCTCTCATTGCGGCGACGCAGCTTTCGGTGCAGCAGATCCTGCTTGTGCAGGTGTTCGTTTTCGTCGCGCTCTATCTCGCCCTGTCCTCCGCCGCACTCGGCCCAAGGCTGGCGCCGCGCGGCGTGCGGCGCGCGGAGGCGCATCGCGCGGCGATGGAGCAATTCATGATCCGCGGCATGGCGAAGAAGAAAAACCGCGCCGGCGTGCTGATCTTCGTCTCGCTCGCCGAGCATTACGTCCGCATCGTCGCCGACGACGGCATCGCGGGGAAAGTGGACCAGTCCGTGTGGCAGGGCGCGGTGGACGTTCTGCTCCTGCACATCCGCAGCGGGGACATGGCGACAGGCTTCGTTTCGGCGGTCGAGCAATGCGGCGACGTGCTGGCGGATCACTTCCCTGCGAGCGGCGCGGAGGACGAGTTGCCGGACAGGATTTACGTGATTTAAGTTGGAGGGGGACGGTGGGAAAAAGGACTTTTGATTGCCCCAAGGCAAGGACGTCAAACGCCTGATCTTCCTCCATATCCATCGCACCGGCGGGACCACGCTGCGCTGGGAGCTCATCTACAAACGCCTCGACCGCCGCAAGGTCTTTTGCCTGCAGGGCGACGAACCGCCGACCCGGTGCGGATCGATCGAGGAGCTTCTGGCGATGCCCACGGCGGAGCAGGAGAAGCTCGAGGCGATCGTGGGCCACATGCCGTTTGGCCTGCGCGAACATCTGCCCTGGCCGGAGAGCTGGCGCTATGTCGCTTTCATGCGCGACCCCATCGCCCGCACCGTTTCGACCTATCATCAGGTGCGTCACAGCGCGGTCCCGCAGGCCGGCGAAGAAAGCCTTGGCCCCCTCGCTCATGCGGACGCCAACCGCTTCACGCTCGAGGAATATGTCCGCAACCGCTGCATGATGAGCTGGAACGGCATGTGCCAGTTTCTCTCCAACCAGCGCTTCGGCAAAAAATTCGCGAGCGACGAGGAGATGTTCTTCGAAGCCTGGCGCAATGCCGGCGAACTTTCCTTCGTCGGCCTCATGGAGGATTACGACGAGTCGCTGCGGCGCATGTGCCAGATGTTCGACTGGCGCATGCCCCGCGCCTGCACGCCGCATAACGTATTGACCCCGAAGGGCCGGACCTTGAGCTGCGGCGAACTGGACATCCTGCGCGCGGCCAACAGATATGATCAAGTCCTCTATGAGCGCTTCCGCGAGCGCTTCGCGCTCGAAGGGCGTCAGCGGTGGCTAATGCCAAGCCTCAGCGAACGAATGGAGAGCATTTTCCGCCGCGGCTGAACGGGCCGAGCGGCTTCGCGCGGCGCTCAACGGCCCCGCGCGGCGGCGAGCACCGAGACGCTCGCGCGCCCGTCGGGCGTCAATCCGGATTTCGCCTGGAAATCACTGATCGCCTGCTTGCTTTTGGTCCCGATCACGCCGTCGGCCTTGCCGTCGAGATCATAGCCGCGCCGCATCAGGAGGGTCTGCAATTCGCGGCGGTCCGCGCGGGACAAGCCGGGATCGTTCGTGGGCCAGGGCGTCGCGAGGCCATGGCGCCCGCGCAGCCGGTCGGACAGAAGCGCGATGGCGAGCGCATAGGATTCGGCGGCGTTATAGGAATAGATCGCATCGAAATTATGCGTGACGAGGAAGGCGGGCCCATTGGGTCCGGCCGGCAGCAGCAGCGCCGCCGCCGGGCCGCCGCCGAGCGGCGAGCCGTCGACCTTCGCAATCCCCCGCCCGGCCCAGGCCGCCATCGGCTCCTTGCGCGTGCGCCCGGAGGGCCCGGCGTAATGGGCCGGCAGCCTGACCTCGAAGCCCCATTCGACGCCCGGCGTCCAGCCGCCCTTGCGGAGGTAATTGGCCGTCGAGCCGAGCGCGTCCGGAACCGAATTGATGAGGTCCCGCCTGCCGTTGCCTTCCATGTCGACGGCGGTGCGCAGGAAGGTCGAGGGCATGAACTGGGTGTGGCCGAAGGCGCCCGCCCATGAGCCGGCGAATTGCTCGGGCGCGATGTCGCCATGCTGCAGGATCTTGAGCGCGGCGATGAATTCGGTGCGGAAATAAGCCGCGCGATAATCGCCGCAGGACAGGGTTGCGAGCGACTGGATGATGGGGCGCGTGCCGAAGCTGCGGCCGAAATCCGATTCGACGCCCCAGATCGCCGTGATCGTCGCCGCGTCGACGCCGAAGCGCGACTGCGCCGCCGCCAGCGCCTGCGCATAGCGCTGCATCATGGCGCGGCCATCGGCGACGCGCTCCTCATCGACGAGGCCGGCGAGATAGTCCCAGATCGGCGTCTTGAATTCGGGCTGCGACTGGGCCAGCGCCAGAATGCTGTTGTCGGGCTGCAACCCTTTGGTCGCCGCGTCATAGGTCGCCGCGTCGACGCCGCTGGCGAGAATGGAGCCGCGCATTCCCGCGATGCAGGTCTCGAAGGCGCCAGCCTGCGCGGCGCTAACGCCGCCGATGACGCAAACAGCGGCCAGCGTCGCCAGAAGGACGCGAACCGGATTCCGCAGTGGCCGTAAGATATTTCGCAGCAAGGGATCTCGCTTCAATGGGAGAATCGCCTCGGCCGATCGTTCCGTCCGGCCGGGCGAACGCGCGTTCGCTGCACCCCGCTCCGCTATCGATGCGCTCATGCTAGCGAGTATAGCAGCGCGCGCCGCCGGCGGAAACCGGCGCAGGATGCGCTCGGTCAGGCCGCCGCCAGCATCCTCTGCACCTCGTTGACGAGATCCTTGAGATGGAAGGGTTTGGAGAGGATCTTCGCCTGCGGCGGCGCATTATTGTCGGGATTGAGCGCGACGGCGGCGAAGCCGGTGATGAACATCACCTTGATGTCGGGATCAAGCTCGGTCGCCCGCCGCGCCAGCTCGATGCCGTCCATCTCCGGCATGACGATGTCGGTCAGCAGCAATTCGAACGGCTCTTCGCGCAGGCGCTGATAAGCGGCGAGCCCATTGTCGAAGGACGCGACATTGAAGCCGGCGTTCTGCAGGGCCTTGCCGAGGAAGCGCCGCATGTCGTTGTCGTCCTCGGCAAGCAGGATCTTGCCGAGAAGGGCCTTGGATTCGGTTGTGAATTTCATGTCATTCATGGGAGCCTCGCAATGCCGGCCAAGGAAAGGCCCATTTAGTAAAAATCCCATGAAAATGCGCGACGGCGAATGGAACCTTTGCGCATTCGGTAAAGTTGCGTCCTGTTTCCGTTCGTCCGTGACAAATTTGTCCCGCTCCGGCGGCGGCCCGATCTTAGCCTTGGCGGGCGCGCAGGATAGAAGTGGACAGAAGGCGGCGACCTTGGCAGACTTGCCGGTCTGGACTTCTTCCAAAGTTCGCGACGCCTGCGCTTCGCCGAGGGAAATTTATGATCGCCGAGACGCCCGGCCAGAGTTCCCCCCTTTACGACCCGGAACTCGATCCTGGCTTCGAGGTGATCGAGCCTGACGCCCTTTCCTGTCCGCTGGTGTTTTCCTCGCCCCATTCCGGCGCCATCTATCCGCGCCGCTTTCTTGAGCGGACGCGGCTCGGCGAACTTCAGCTGCGCCGTTCCGAGGACGCCTTCGTCGACGCGCTATTCGGGGGTTGCCGCGGCCTCGGCGCACCGATGATCCGGGCGCTGTTTCCGCGCACCTATCTCGACCTCAACCGCGAGCCTTACGAACTCGATCCGCGCATGTTCGACGGGCGGCTGCCGGGCTTCGCCAATACGCGCTCGATCCGCGTCGCCGGCGGCCTTGGCACGATTCCGCGCGTCGTCGGCCAGGCGCAGGAGATCTACGCCGCGCGTCTGCCCCTGGACGAGGCGCTCGACCGCATCGAGAGGCACTACAAGCCCTATCATGCGCGGCTCCGCGGCCTCGTCGACCGCGCGCAGCAACATTTCGGGCTCGCCGTGCTCGTTGATTGCCACTCGATGCCGTCAGGGGCCCCAGCGGCTGGCGAGACGCGCGCGCGCGCCGACTTCGTCCTCGGCGACCGCCATGGCGCAAGCTGCGCCAGCGTCCTCATCGAAGCCGCCGAGGCCGAATTGCGCGCGCTCGGCTTCAAGGTCGCGCGCAACAAGCCTTACGCCGGCGGCTTCATCACGGAGCATCACGGCAATCCGGCGATCAATCGCCATGCGATCCAGATCGAAGTCAGCCGCTCCCTCTATATGGACGAACCGACGGTCGAGCGCTCGGAGCGCTTCCCCGAAGTCCGCGCCGCGCTGACCCGCGTCGCTATGGCGCTGGCGGCGACCGCGGCGACGATCGCGCGCCTTTCCCCGCACCGCGACGCCGCGGAATAGGTTTGATGTTCCTGTCCCCGCGCGGCGGGAGCTTTGTCCGGCCCGACGGAATCGGAAAAAAGCTTCAGGGAAGCGACTCGAAGCCTTCCTTGAAGCCGGCCAGCACGAGCGGAATGCCGACCCCTTCCTCGGGCGTCTGAAAAATGATGAAGGTTGCGTTTTTTCCCGCCTTCATCTGGTCGATCAGCTTCTGCTCCATCACGACTTCGGCGACGCAGCCCGTCGGCAGGCAGCGAACGAATCCGGCGCGGCCGACATCGACGTCGTCGATCTTGAGCCCGAGGCCCGAGGGCAGCAGCACGCCAAGCGGCGCGATGACGCGCAACAGCTTGCTTTTGCCATCCGCCGTCTTGAGCACGATGACGACAAGATTGATGTTCGGCTTGTCCTCGGCGGCGACGCTCTGCAGCAGGGCGCATTGCTCTTTCGCGGCGCCCGGCGGCGTCTCGCAGCGCAGCTCCCAGTCGCCGTGCTTGGCCTTGACGACGCCCTGCGCGCGCGCCGCGCCGGCAAGAAGGCCGCAGGAAACCGCGACCGCGGCGAGCGCCGCGATGACGGCCCCGGTCAGGCTCGAAGAAGGCCCCGCGGAACCGATGCAAGCACGATTGGTGTGATTCTGTTCGACGGCCATGCTGTCTCCGAAACCCGAATTGCGCGTCTGGCCCCGATTTTTCGAAATAGTCCCGCGCCGACCACGCTGCCTAGCAAATCGCTTGAGGCTGTCAAGTAAATGGGCCGGCCCGGCGCAAGCGCGCGGGATTGGACGCGGAGCGGGGAGCGGCCCCTGCGAATGCAAGTGGCCGAAATGTCCAAGCGCCAAAATGCCGCAGTTCGGGGGACTTCGGCCGATTGCGTCAATGCCGGATTCGTGGTTTGGAATTATTCAAGCCGGCGTCCGGCCCTCCTGAAGGTAGGGCGAAACGGAAACGAACAGCCGTGCAACGGGAGTATCGATCTCAATGAGAAGTGCCAGCCCCTACGCGCGCATCGCCCAAACCCTCAACCCGCGCCTGGGCGAAAAGCTCCAGACGGTGATTTTCCCCGCCGCGTTTTCCCTGGCCGCTTTCGCCGCCGGCGCCGCGCATGCCCAAGGCTTCCCACGCCCCGGCCAGATCACCTTCGAGGAAGCGGTCACCCCGATCGCCCACGAGATGCATTTTTTCCACGACTGGATCCTGTTGCCGATCATCACCGGCATCTGCCTCTTCGTCCTCGCCCTGCTCGCCTATGTGATCTTGCGGTTCAACGAGAACAGAAATCCGGTCGCGGCGCAGACGACCCATAATTCGACGCTGGAAGTCGCCTGGACCGTGCTGCCGGTGATGATCCTCGTCATCATCGCCATTCCGTCATTCCGCCTGCTGACGCACCAGCTGGTCGTCCCGCCGTCCGACATCACCGTCAAGGTGACCGGCAAGCAATGGTACTGGACCTATGATTATCCGAAGGACCAGGGCGGCGGCTTCTCGTTCGATTCCTATCTGATCCCCGAATCGGATTTGAAGCCCGGCGACATCCGCCAGCTTTCAGTCGACAACGAAGCTGTCGTTCCGGTCGGCAAGGTGGTTCACGTCCTGGTCACCGGCGCCGACGTGATTCACTCCTTCACCATCCCGTCTTTCGGCATCCGCATCGACGCGATTCCCGGCCGGATGAACGAGACCTGGTTCAAGGCCGAGCGCGAGGGCGTCTATTACGGCCAGTGCTCGATCATCTGCGGCAATAATCACGCCTTCATGCCGATCGCCTTCCGGGTCGTGAGCCCCGAGCAATACACCGCATGGCTCGCCACCGCCGCCAAGAAGTTTGCGTCGCGCGCGCCCGATTCCGTTCACCTGGCCGATAACAACGCGCCATCAGCCCGCTAAAAAAAGCGGCGCAACAAACTTCGAGGAGACTCCTGATGGATGCGAGAGCGACGGCCCAGCACGAAGAGCATGGGCATCCGACCGGATGGCGGCGCTACGTCTATTCGACCAATCATAAAGACATCGGCACGATGTACCTCTTCTTCGGGATCGCGGCCGGCGTATTCGGCGGCCTGCTTTCGGTCCTGATGCGCATGGAGCTGCAGGAACCCGGCATCCAGGTGTTCAACCATCTGGCCGAGCTCGTCAGCGGCGCCTCGCCCGACACCGCGGTCGACGCAGCGAAGAATCTTTATAACGTCACCATCACCATGCACGGCATCATCATGATCTTCTTCATGGTCATGCCCGCGCTGATCGGCGGCTTCGGCAACTGGTTCGTGCCGATCATGATCGGCGCGCCGGACATGGCCTTCCCGCGCATGAACAATATCTCGTTCTGGCTGCTGCCGGCCTCCTTCGCGCTCGGCTTCACCTCCATGTTCATGGACGGTTCGCCCGGCATGCAGGGCTTCGGCGGCGGCTGGGTGCTCTATCCGCCCTACTCGAGCAACGCGGGTTCGCCCGGCCCGGCGATGGATTTCCTCATTCTCGCGCTGCATCTCGCCGGCATCTCGTCGATCCTCGGCGCGATCAATTTCATCACGACGATCTTCAACATGCGCGCGCCGGGCATGACGCTGCACAAGATGCCGCTTTTCGCCTGGTCCGTGCTGATCACCGCCTTCCTGCTGCTGTTGTCCCTGCCGGTGCTCGCGGGCGCGATCACCATGCTGCTGACCGACCGCAACTTCGGCACGACCTTCTTCGATCCCGCGGGCGGCGGCGACCCGCTGCTGTTCCAGCACCTGTTCTGGTTCTTCGGCCATCCGGAAGTCTATATCCTGATCCTGCCCGGCTTCGGCATCATCAGCCATATCGTCTCGACCTTCTCGCGGAAGCCGATCTTCGGCTATCTCGGCATGGCTTACGCCATGGTGGCGATCGGCATCGTCGGCTTCGTCGTGTGGGCGCACCACATGTACACCGTCGGCATGTCGCTCGACACGCAGCGCTATTTCGTCTTCGCCACCATGGTGATCGCGGTGCCGACCGGCGTGAAGATCTTCTCCTGGATCGCCACCATGTGGGGCGGCTCGATTTCGCTGCGCACGCCGATGATCTGGGCGGTGGGATTCATCTTCCTGTTCACCATCGGCGGCGTGACCGGCGTCGTGCTCGCCAACGCCGGCATCGACCGCGCTTTCCACGAGACCTATTACGTCGTGGCGCATTTCCACTACGTGCTCTCGCTCGGGGCCGTCTTCGCGCTGTTCGCGGGGTTCTATTACTGGTTCCCGAAAATGTCGGGCTATCTCTACAATGAGCGGCACGCGAACATCCATTTCTGGCTGATGTTCATCGGCGTCAACCTGACCTTCTTCCCGCAGCATTTCCTCGGCCTCGCCGGCATGCCGCGCCGCTATATCGACTATCCCGACGCCTACGCGCTGTGGAATCGGGTTTCGTCCTTCGGCTCCTATCTCTCCTTCGCCGGCGTGATCCTGTTCCTTTACATTGTCTATGACGCCTTCGCGAAGAAGCGGCTCGCCGGCGACAACCCCTGGGGCATCGGCGCGACCACTCTCGAATGGACGCTGTCCTCGCCGCCGCCCTTCCACACGTTCGAGACGCTGCCGCAAATCGCGAGCTCGGACCACTGACCGAAAACCGGACTCGGGCGGTCCCCTGAAGCGGGGACGTCCGGGGCCATTCTCCCGCTCCCGCTGGAGCCGCAGATCTCGACAGCCATTCTCAAGAACAGAAAATAACCATGAGCTTCATCAGCGATAGCAGCGCAGCCGGCCAGGGCGTCACAGTCTCCATTGCGACGCCCGGCGATTTCATCGCGCTGATGAAGCCGCGCGTGATGTCGCTCGTCATCTTCACGGCGCTGACCGGCATCCTGATCGCGCCGACGCCCGTCAATCCCATCATCGGCTTCGCCTCGCTGCTGGCCATCGCTGTCGGCGCGGGCGCGTCAGGCGCGCTCAACATGTGGTATGATTCCGATATCGACGCGGTGATGCGGCGCACCGCGAAGCGGCCGATCCCGGCCGGCAGGGTGACGCGGCAGGAGGCGCTGACCTTTGGCCTCGTTCTCGCCGTCCTGTCGGTATTCACGCTCGGCATCGTCGCCAACTGGGCGGCGGCGGCGCTGCTCGCCTTCACGATTTTCTTCTATGTCGTCATCTACACGATGCTGCTCAAGCGCTCGACGCCGCAGAACATCGTGATCGGCGGCGCCGCTGGGGCCTTCCCGCCCATGGTCGGCGCGCTCGCCGCGACGGGCCATCTCAGCCTCGCCAGCGTCTCGCTCTTCGCCATCATCTTCGTGTGGACGCCGCCGCATTTCTGGGCCCTCGCCCTCGTCAAGGCGGACGACTTCCGCCGCGCCGGCATTCCGATGCTGCCGAACGTCGCCGGCCCCGACCGCACGCGGCGCGACATTCTGCTTTATTCCCTCCTTCTCGCCCCGCTTGGCCTCGCGCCCTGGCTCATCGGCTTCGTCTCGCCGGTCTATGGCGTTCTGGCCCTCGCGCTCGGCGCGCTGTTCGTCCTGCATGCCGTGCGCGTCTATCTCGTTCGTGATGGCGAGCGGGCCAGCCGGCTCGCCATGCGGATGTTCGGATTTTCAATCCTCTATCTTTTCCTGCTGTTCGCCGAGATCGTCGGCGAGCGCGCGCTGGCGCTGGCGCTCCCCGCCCTGTCCCTGTCATGGTGAAGCCTTTGGCGATCGACAAGAAACCTCAAGGCATCCGGCTTTCGACGGCGCAGGAAAAAAGCCGCCGCCAGCGCAATCTGGCGATCGCCATCGCGATCGGATTGTTCGTCGTGCTCATTTATGTCGTGACGATCGTGAAGCTCGGCCCCGCCGTGCTCGTTCGTCCGCTTTGAGGCCGGTATGACCGCTTCGCCCGACCAGCCTCGCACCCGCAATGCCCATCGCGGCGGCGCCATCGCCGCCGTCGCCGCTGGCGCGAGCCTCGCCATGCTGGCGCTATCTTTCGCCGCAGTCCCGCTCTACCGGCTCTATTGCGCAGCGACCGGCTATGGCGGCGCGCCCCGCGTCGCGGAGACCGCCCCGGCGCATCAGGGCCAGCGCGACGTCACCGTGCGCTTTGACGCCAATGTCGCGCCGGGCCTCGACTGGAGCTTCGAACCCGAGACGCCGCAAATCACGCTGCGCACAGGCAGAACCGCTACGGTTTTCTTCAAGGTCGTCAACCGCGCCGACCACGCCGCCTCGGCGCAGGCGATGTACAATGTCGGTCCCGACAGCGCCGGCGCCTATTTCGACAAGATCAGCTGCTTCTGCTTCAGCGAGCAGAAGCTCGACGCCCATGAGAGCGCGGAACTGCCGGTCGTCTTCTTCCTCGATCCCGCGCTTGAGCGGGACCAGGGCCTGAAGGAGGTCGACACTGTGACCCTGTCCTACACCTTTTTTAAGTCGAAGCTGTCGGGGCCGGTCGCGGTCGGCGATGGCGGGCCGGACGCAGGGAAGCCGCTCTAACGGTTTTGCGGAGAATTTAGCGGGGGCGAATTCCAGAATGGCTGCGATCCCCGGCGGCCAGTTGGGAGACCCGGTTTCGGGCGGTTGTAACTATCCTCGGACGCAATGAGCGTCGAGGCGGAAAGAAGGTCGGATCTGATGTCGGATGTCCACGCTAAGCCCCACCACGATTATCACCTCGTCGATCCGAGCCCATGGCCCGCGCTGGCGGCGACCGCGGCGTTCTTCCTTGCGGTCGGCGGCATCATCTGGATGAAGCACCTCGCCTTCGGCGCGTTCAAGCCGGAGGGCCTCGTGTTCGGCGCCGCCGTCATCGCACTGCTTTTCATCGCGGGATCCTGGTGGGTCGACGTCATCAAGGAATCGAACAGCGGCTATCACACACGCATCGTGCAGATCGGCCTTCGCTACGGCATGATCCTGTTCATCGCGTCCGAAGTGATGTTCTTCGTCGCCTGGTTTTGGGCCTTCTTCAATACGAGTCTTTTTCCCTCCTTCCCGATCCAGTACCTGCGCAAGGACTTTATCGGCGGAACCTGGCCGCCGAAGGGCATCGAGGCGATCGATCCCTGGCATTTGCCGCTGCTCAACACGCTGATTCTTCTGACCTCCGGCACGACGGTGACCTGGGCCCATCACGCCCTTCTGACGGGCGACCGCAAGGGCCTCAAGTGGGGCCTCGGCCTGACCATCGCGCTCGGCGTCCTGTTCACCGCGGTTCAGGCCTATGAATATATCCATGCGCCATTTGCGTTCTCGGGATCGATCTACGGCGCGACCTTCTTCATGGCGACGGGCTTCCATGGCTTTCACGTCATCATGGGCACGATCTTCCTCGCCGTCTGTCTGCTGCGCGCGCTCATCGGCCAATTGTCGCTCGACCATCACCTCGGCTTCGAATTCGCCGCCTGGTACTGGCATTTCGTCGACGTGGTGTGGCTGTTCCTGTTTTCCTGCATCTATGTGTGGGGAACCTGGGGCGCCGCCTTCGAGCATTGAGACTGCCGCTATAGGTCCCGATCAGGGCGGCTTCGGCCGCCCTTTTCTTTGGGCGCTTTCAGGCGGACCGCAGAATTTGCGCGCAACGCGGCTGGCGCTTCTCGCGGCGGCGGTCGCGGCTAACGCCGAGCGGGCGAAGAAAGCCGGGGACCGGGAGGCCAGCTCGCGGAATCGACTCCATTCAAAGGCTTGAGAAGGATGAGATTGCGCCGAGGCGATTCCCGCGCCGGCGCGATAGATCAGCCGACTATCTCTGCAGCCCGAGCCGGGCCATCTTGTGGTAAAGAGTCTGGCGCGTGATCCCGAGCTGGCGCGCCGACTCCGAGATGTTCCCGGCGGTGTTGATGAGCGCCGAGCGGATTGCGTCAGCCTCCCAACCGGCGAGCGGCTTGCCTTCGGGCTTTCCCCTGGCGCACGACGGCTGCTCCGACTCGCAATATTTCGCGCCCAGCGGAGTATTGGCCATTTCCCGGAGAAAGTCGCCGGGCAGATCGGAGACCAGAGTTTCCGGGCCCGTGGTTACAGCCAGACAGGATCGCAGGACGTTGCGCAACTCGCGAATATTGCCTGGCCAGGGATGCTGCTCGAAAATATCGCGCACCTCCGCGCTCAACACCCTGCGCCCCTTGGTGTGTTGCGCCGTCATTTCCTGTTCCCACAAATGCTCGATGAGGCCGAGCTTGTCGGGACGCTCGCGCAGAGGCGGCAGCCAGAATTGCGCGCCATTCAGCCGGTAGTAGAGGTCGCGTCGAAACGCGCCGATCCTGACGCGCTCACGCAGATCGCTGTTGGTCGCGGCGATGACCTGAACGTCGACGGGGACGGGCTTCGAGCCGCCGACGGGCACGATTTCCGAACTGTCGAGCACACACAGAAGCGCGGACTGCAGATCGAGCGCCATGTCGCCGATTTCGTCAAGGAACAGGACGCCGGTATGCGCCTCGACGAATTTGCCGGTCTTGCCGCCGGTGCGGGCCCCGGTGAAACTGCCTGACGCATAGCCGAAAAGCTCGCTCGAAATAAGCTCGTGCGGGATGGCGGCGCAATTGACGAGCACCAGGGGGCGGCCTTTGCGCGGTCCTTCCGCGTGAATTCGGCGCACCAGATGATCCTTGCCGACGCCGGATTCGCCGGTGATCAGCATCGATATCTTCTGCTTTTGCAGATTGGCGGCTTTCTCCAGGACGCCTTCGAGAGTGGCGTCCCGCCATGGCTCCTCGCCCACCATGCGGCAGATATGGCAGAGGTGCGCGGCGGCCGCGGGATCCTCCGACGCCTTTGACGCGGCGTTTCGGCGCGTCCTCGCAAGATTTTTCGTGGGGTTCTGTTTGGCGACGAGTTCAGCGCGAAGGCGCCGCCCGCTCGGCAATTCAAGCGCGACCTGTTCGCCGCGCGCCGCGCTGAACGTCAGTTCGTCGGTCGTGATCCCGAGCACCGTCTCGATTTTTTGGAAGAGAATGTCCTCATGCCGCTCGGCGCCAAGCAGATTGAGGCCCATGCGCGTCACGCCGACGATTTGACCTTGCTCATCGAGCGAGAGCTGTCCGTCGAGCGCGTAATTCTGTCCCACCGAAGCCGCGCCGCTGTCGTCCAGCCGCAGCCGCAGCATAAAGGCGTCGGGCGCCTCCCGTTCGAACAAATGCGTCTCGATCAGATAGCTCGCGATGCGGACAAAGCCGAGAAGCGTCTGCGCCGAGGAGCGCTGATCCGTGATGAGGCCGAGCACGGCGACGAGCGTCCCGTCATGGGCGAAAAGCGGATGCCCGACCGTCGCGAACGGATGCAGCACCGAGGAGAAATGCTCGCTCCCTTCGAAGGCGACGGGCTCGCGCAGGACAGCCGCCGTCCCTAGTCCATTGTTGCCGAAAGTGCGTTCGCTCCAGCTCTCGCCGGTGCGGACCAGACGGCGCCCCATCGGGCCGAGGTCCGATCCGGCGTCCATGGCGTGAATGAGCGTGCCGGCGCTGTCGGCCAGAAGCAGGCTGACGCTCGTGTCCTTGAGAGCGGGCTGCAGGTGAACCGCCATCGTTGCGAGCGCCGTCCGAACGTCAAAATCGACAGCCGTCGCGGCGGCTCCGATCCTTTCACAATCGGCGATCAAACGCGGACGAAGAACGCTGGCTCGAGGAGAAAGCCCATACTCGTCGATGCATCGCCGCCAAGCCTCGGAGACTTGCAGGCGCACATTGTCCACGGCCGGGGGGAGGCCGGTCTGCGCCATCCAGTCCCACGCTACCTCCGGACGATCTGCCCCAAGCTGCCAGCCTTCCTGCCGTGGCTTTTCGACGACCCACGCTTCAATGTGGTCAGGCGCCCCGGTCACTGAGCACATCGTTCACTCACCTCATGTTGTCAGCGCCCGGAGCGTCACATCAATCACTCTGCAGCTTGATTCTGTCCGGTTGCAAGAAACTTTTCGACATGGACGTGATCTTTGGGCACGCCATTATTCGCCGCCGCCGCGAAGGTCGCGTCGATCATGCCCGGCGGCCCGCACAT
>Ga0182014_10001753_pt1 | contig 28341 bp, 18 predicted proteins | sample 612S2DmetaG_FD_120489 | JGI IMG/M metagenome (GOLD analysis project Ga0182014, IMG submission 120489) | Permafrost microbial communities from Stordalen Mire, Sweden - 612S2D metaG | ecosystem: Environmental > Terrestrial > Soil > Wetlands > Permafrost | place: Sweden: Stordalen | collected... | reverse complement strand
TTGGCGGCCATTCTGCGCTTCGCCGACCACATCGAGATCGGCTTCGGCCTCCAATAACTTCCGAAATCCCTCGCGGACAATCACGTGATCTTCCGCCAGCAGGACAGTGATGCGTTTCATAAACGCTGTTTCCCTTTGCCGTTCGTGACCGGAATCTGCGCGCAGATGGTGGTGCCTTTGCCGGGTGTCGATTCGACGTGAAAGCTGCCGCCGACCATCTCGACCCGTTCGCGCATGCCGAGCAACCCCAAGTGTTGGTTTCCTTTGGCGTGCAACACCCGTTCCACCTGAAAGGACTTTCCGTTGGCCTGGATCGTCAGGCCAACGGCGCGCGAAAGTTTCTGAATGCTGACGTCCACCCGAGTGGCGTGCGCATGGCGGCCGGCATTGATTAGTGCTTCCTGGGCGACGCGATAGAGTACCGTGCGCGTGACGGTGTCCAATTGTTCCATCCTGCCAGAAGTACAGGCCCTGAAACGAATGTGGATGCCCGTCCGTTTCGTAAATCCTTTCATAAACGAATGGAGGGCTGGAATCACCCCCAGGTCGTCCAACACCGTCGGACGCAGTTCCCGGGCGAACCGATGCACGATGTCCACCGATCTCTCGACCATCCGTTGCGTACTGGAGATTCTATTCTGGAGGCCTTTGGTGTTGGTCGTGGCCTCGGTCTTGAGAGCCGCCAGACGGACAGTGATACCTGTCAAGGTCTGGGCGATTTCGTCGTGCAACTCGCGACTGATCCGTTTGCGTTCTTCCTCCTGCGCCAACAGAAGCTGGCGGGACAGCAGCCGCAACTGTCCCTGCAAGAGGTGCGACTGCTCCAGCAACTGGCTGTAGTGTCGCTCACTGTTCCGGAGGGATTCCTCCACGGACTTGCGCTGGGCGACTTCCTGTTTCAACTGCCGGTTCGAGTCGGCCAGATCTGCGCTGCGCCGGTGCAACGTCTCGATGTTTTGACGCAAACGGTCGTTGGCCTCGCGCGCGACGCGATGAGTCTCCTCGACTGGAGTGATGGCCTCGGCAAAAAACATCCCCGCTCGCCGGACCATCGCGTCCCGTCTGCTGGCGGAGTAACTCGGCAACACGAGGGTAATCAGCGCTTGCTCGTGAATCCTGGCCAGGTCCAACGTCTCCAGCCCGAGGGCCATGGCCTGCCGGCCCAATCTCTGCGCCGGCCCGCATCTTGCCTGAGAGCCGTGTCTTAGGTGTTTTCGCAACGCCGCCTGATAGCGTTGCGATAATCCGGTGAGCTTACGTGCCATGTTGTTTGCCGAGTTCATCAGCAAAACGACTCAGGGTTTTCTCTGATTTTTCCACTACGCGTTGCGTGCTGGCAATTTCTTTTTTGAGGTCCTTGGTATTGACCGCGGCCGCTTGTTTCAATGTCACCAGTCGGACATTGATTCCCAACAACATTTGGGCGATTTCATCATGCAACTGGTGGCTCATCTTCCATTCGACAGTAGGGTTACACCCCATGGCGAAAGTCCAGCCCACCGCGTAGCGTATCTTGCAATGCCGGACGAAACCCTCGGGTGCATACCGGGAATGAGTCATGAACTGGCCATCGTCAATGTCGAATCATTCGTGGCGGGCCAAGTGGGCGCTTGGCATCGGGATTGCCCTGATCGTCTACACGCTTGCAGGCTTCCTTCTTCTGCCCGCAATCATCAAGTCGCAGATGCTGAAGCGACTGCCCGCCATCACCCAGCGCGCGGTCACCGTACAGCGGGTCAAGTTGAACCCCTTTACCCTGACTCTGACAATCCGGGGATTCGCGCTGAAGGAGACGAACGGAGACGTGTTCTACTCGTTCGATGAGTTGTATGTGAAACTCCGACTCGTCTCGATCTTCAGGCGCGTCTTTGTGTTCAAGGAGATCAGGCTCAAAAAACCGTTTGGGAGCGTCATCTTTCAGCAAGACGGAAAGTTCAATTTCTCCAATCTGTTGAGCGCCTTGCCGCCTGAAACCAAAACAAAGTTTGAGTCGCACGAGTTGCCGCACTTCGCGGTCGAGCGACTCAGCATCGAGGACGGCGCGCTTATGTTTCACGATTTGAACCGAACGTTTCTCCTGAAACTCAGCCAGATTGGACTCAAAATGGCAGGACTTTCGAACCAGACCAATGCGCCCGTTTCGACTGTGATATCCTTTCTTTGCAACGAATCCGGGACGGTGGCGTTGCAGGGCACCGTATTTCCATTTGCGCGCTCGGCGGACGTTCAAGTCCAAGTGACCAATCTGGATCTGCGGGCCATCCAGCCCTACGTCGAGGAAATCTGGAACCTCGAAATCATGGGCGGTACACTCACTGCCAAGGGACACATTCTGTATGCGGCGACCGGGCATGCAGCTCCACTGGTGCAGTTCGCAGGGCAGCTTGGCGTTGCCAACTTCAGCTCCGTGGCTGCGGAGGCGCGCGAGGAGTTCCTCAAGCTGGATTCGCTCACACTGACCGGCCTCGACCTGCGGTATCTGCCTCATGGACTCGACGTCGCGGCGGTCAGCGTTGTTGGCCTGCGGGGCAATATGCTTATTCTCCCCGACAAAAGTTCAAACTGGAAGGGCATGGTCAAAAATGCCGAGCAACTCCACGACCTGATCGTGAAGCTCCAGTTGAACAAACTCTTTCCTTTCCAGATCGGCACGGTGTCCTTTGAAAACAGCTCGTTTGGTTTTGCCGACCGATCGATCGAGCCCCACGTCGTTTCTGAACTTCAGGAAGTCGCCGGCACCGTCACGGGGCTATCCTCCGCCGGGAAAGGGACCATGAGGGTGGACCTGCACGGAAAGGTCGACGACCACTCGACGTTCACCGTTACGGGCACGATGAACCCGCTGGCCGACGATCTGAAAATCGATCTCACTCTTTCGCTAAAGAACGGGGAAATGACGCCCGGATCGCCGTACGCGGCGAAATTCGTCGGCTACCCGATCCACAAGGGTGAGCTCTCCCTCGAGGCGCATTACACTGTAAACCAGCGCGTGCTCAAGGCGGAAAACAAATTCAGTGCGCGTCAATTGAGGCTGGGTGCGAAGAACAACAGTCCCGATGCCACGCAACTCCGCATCAAACTCGCCATCGCGTTGCTGCAGGATCGCGACGGCGTCCTCGCCTTCAACGTGCTCGTGAACGGAAATCTGGACGATCCCCAATTCAAACTTGGCCCGGTCATCACGCAGATGTTTATGAACATCATTATCAAGGCCGTGAGCAATCCGTTCGCGTTACTCGGCTCGCTGGTTGGCAGCGGCGAGGAACTGAGCTTCGTTACTTTTGAGCCAGGCCGATCCGACTTCGCGGCCGGGGAGACCAGGAAGCTGGACACGCTTGCGAAAGCGCTCTTCGTGCGTCCCGCAGTCGAACTCGAAATCACCGGCTCCGTCGACGCCACGATCGACCGCGCCGCGTTGGCCACAATCAAACTCCACCAGCAACTCAAGGCCCGTCGGATCAAGGAACTCACCGCCGCGGGAATAACGACCGGCTCCGTCGACACATTCCAGATTGAGGCACAAGATTACGAGCGCCTGATTCACATGACCTATCTTGAGGTCGTCGGCATAAAGCCGGTCGTCACTGCCGCGCCGCCGTCCTCGATGGGGCCTAAACAAAATTTCGGGCCGCGCAAACCGTCAGGCGAGGAGGCGAACCAGTTGTCGCGGCTTCCACCTCAACTTGCCAGGGCCTTCGCCGATCTCACGCTCGCGGACGCGGAAGCGAGAATCATCGAAACGATCGAAGTCACGCCAGACGATTTCCGCGCCTTGATGCAAGCGCGGGCGGACAGGGCGCAGAAGTACCTGTTGCGGACCGGCCAAGTTGGCGCCGAACGGATGTTCATCGTTGCACCCAAACCAGTCGATCCATCCTACCAAGGCCAAAGCCGGGTGGACTTGTCCCTGCAGTGAGTATTGGAGGTAGGGTTGTACCCCATGGCGACGGATCAACTCCTCGCTTAACGTAGCTCCAGTAACCAACCCAAAGATGTAGCAACAGAAAGAAGGAAGTCGCATGAGAGTAATATATCCATTGGCGCTGGTAGTGGCTGTGGTCGCCCTGGTGGGCAGCAGCACGCCATTGCGCGCGTCTGAGACCGATGACCGCATCGAGTCTTCATTCACAAAGAGCTTCGTCTATAAGACGTATCTGAAGGACGAACACATCAAGATCAGCTCCAAGGATGGAGCCGTCACCTTGTCGGGCGACGTGTATAACGAGACCCACAAACCGATGGCCCAGGACACCGCCGCAGCGTTGCCCGGGGTCACGAGCGTGGACAATCGTATCACAGTCGTAGGCGACCAGCCCGCCGAGAGTTCGGATACGTGGATCAGCATGAAAGTGAAAGCGGCACTGCTGTATCGTCGCAATGTCAGCGGCACCAAGACCGAGGTGTACGTGAAAGATGGCATGGTGACGTTGAAAGGCGTGGCCGCCAATCAGGCCCAAAAGGACCTGACCACTGAATACGCCAAAGATATCGACGGCGTGAAAGGCGTGCAGAACGAGATCGTCGTGTCTACGAGCCTGGAAACACGTGGCGAAACAACGGGCGAGAAGATCGATGACGCATCGATCACCGCCCAGGTCAAGGGGTCATTGCTGTCGCATCGCTCGACCAGCATGCTCAGCACCAAGGTCTCGACGACCGACGGCGTGGTGACGGTGAGTGGCATGGCCAAGAACGAAGCCGAAAAGGCCCTGGTCACCAAGCTCGCTACCGACATCAACGGTGTCCAGAGCGTGGTCAACAACATGACCGTTGCGACGACCGTGTCCAGCGACAAGTAGACATTAACTCATTGCTGACCGGTGCATGGGGGCGGTGAGGGGCGCACCGGTCGGTAGTGAATCCAAATCCAACGGAACGGAGAATCATATGTTGTACACACTTGCAGTAGTGCTAATCGTTCTGTGGGCGCTGGGACTGGTGACCAGTTACACGATGGGAGGGTTCATTCACCTCCTGCTGGTGGTTGCCGTCATCATGGTCCTGGTCAACGTCATTAGCGGCCGGAGAGCCGTGGAATAAAGTGGTTAAAGAAGAAAAGGAAACCGGAGGTTCGAAATGAATTCAAAAACGATTGCACTCGTACTGATCGCACTCGGCATCGTGGTGCTCGCTTACTCGGGTATCACGTACACGACAAGAGGAAAGCCCGTCAATATCCTCGGCGCGCATATCGAGACCACACAAAGCCACTTCATCCCCCCAGTGGCCGGGGCGCTCATGCTGGCCGGCGGGATCGTGCTGCTTGTTGTGAGTCCCCAAAGGGCCTGAGTCAGGATTAAGACAGCTGACTAACCTGTCTATAAATTATGCGATGGCAAAAAGGAAGCGTCGCGATCTGCCTGGGGCTGATATGGCTGACCTTGGGACAGGTCAGTCAGGCCGCGGACGATCAACAGGCGCGGGAAATCGTGGATCGAGTGGGTCGGCTGTTTATCAGCCAGTCCTGCATCGCCACGGTGGAAATGCAGATTACCAAGGAAGACTGGCAACGGAAGATCTCGATGCAGATCTGGTCGCTCGGCGAGTCGAACGTCCTCGTCCGCATTCGTCGCCCGCAGGAAGATGCGGGCACGGCCATCCTGAAAGTCGGCAGCAAGATCTGGTACTATCTGCCGAAAGCGAACCGCACGGTGAAGATGCCGTCTTCGATGCTGATGACCTCGTGGATGGGCAGTCACTTCACCCTCAATGACCTGGTGAAAGAGAGTCGCCTCACCAACGACTATGTGGTTGCGACCTCCTTCGAAGGACAGCGGGATGGGGTCGCGGCGTCTGAATACACCCTGACACCGAAGCCGGCCGCGGTCGTGGTGTGGGGGAAAATTACTTTGGAGATCCGCCAGGCCGACCGGATGCCCGTCCGCCAGCGGTACTATGACGAGGACGGGAAGCTGGTGCGGGAGCTGACTTTCTCCGAGTACAAAACTGTTAGCGGGAGACTCATTCCGACGCGTTTGGTCATGCAATCCATGGACAAGGACGGTAAGAAGGCAGGTGCGAGTGGCGGCGTTTTGGTTCGGGGGGTGATGCGACCTCTGGAGCAAGCGGTTGAACAGACGACGATCACGTATGAAAAGATCATATTTGACGAGCCCATTAGCGAAGAGACGTTTTCCCTGGAGAATCTGAAGCAATGAGCGGACGGCTGCTGCGGCTCGCGTGGCGCAATCTCTGGCGTAATCCCCGTCGGACGCTGATCGCCATGGCGGCGATCGGCTTGGGCTACGCCATGCTGCTGTTCGTGGCGTGCCTGATGGCTGGGCTGAGGCAGCAGATGATCGAGAGCGGCACGGACCTTGTTCTCTCTGATATTGAGGTGCACGCGCCGAGTTACTACCAGGATCGTCCCATTCACCAGACCTTGGGAGGGCGAAACGGGACGGATGTCAGCGCCCTGGTGGCCGCCATCGCCGCCGACCCCCGGGTTCAAGCTGCGAGTCCCCGGGTGTACGGCTACGGCTTGGTCAGCGCGCCCCATCAATCGGCTGGGGCGCAACTCCTTGGCGTAGTCCCCGACCAGGAACAGAAGATTACTGTGCTGCAAACTCGAATGGTAAAAGGGAGTTACCTGACCGGACAGATGCCCAAAGGTGTCGTGATGGGAGATAAACTCGCCGCCACGATTGGCGTCGAGGTGGGATCGGAAATCGTCCTGTTGACGCCGGCGGCCGATGGTTCGACGGGAAATGACCTGTACACGGTAGCCGGCATGTTTCACACGGGGCTTGACGCCATGGACCGGGGGCTGGTGCTCATGTCTCTCGCTTCTCTACAGGAGCTGTTGCGCTTACCGCCGGGAAGGATCCATGAAGTTGGGATCAAGCTCCATGACATCACCACGGCGACAAAGACGGCGGCGGCACTTGCGGTGCAACTGAGCAAGACCTTTCCGGTTCGGGTGAGGGCCTGGCCGGAGCTGGCACCGGAGCTGGCCGACTACGTGCAGTTCAATCGTCGTGTTACTTTCATTCTCTTTTCCATCTTTTTCCTGTTGGCAGTCATGGGCATCGTCAACACCATGCTCATGGCGATCATCGAGCGCACGCGTGAGCTCGGCATGCTGATGGCCGTGGGAATGCGTCCGGTTCAGGTGGTTTGTCTCATCGTGGCGGAGGCGGCAAGTCTGGCTGGAGCCAGTCTGGTTTTGGGAGGAGCGCTTGGGGCGCCGCTCCTTTGGTATTTGCAGGTCCATGGTCTGAACATGGGTGGCAATCGCGGTGCGGTCTCTCTGGCCGGAGTCGTGGTCGGCCCCCTCTGGTACGGTCGACAGGATTTCACTGCCTACACTCAGGCCGCTCTGGGGCTGGCCGTCACGGCTCTGGTGTCGGCACTCTATCCCGCGTTGCGAGCGGCTCGCTTTCGACCGGCGGAGGCGCTCCGAAAGGTCTAGCGATGACAGGTGCTCTCCTGCTGGTGAAAATCGGATGGCGCAATCTCTGGCGTAATCCCCGCGGGACCCTACTGACGGCCCTGGCTTTGGGTTTGGGACTTACCTTGCTACTGATTTCCTTGGGCTTGCTCGATGGCAGCCACGAGCAAATGGTTGGTAACGGGGTGAGATTCGGCACCGGGCACGTCGTCATCCAGGCGCAGGGGTATCAAGACACCGGCTCTGTGGGGCTGTTGCTGCCAGCCCGAGTCCTATCCACGGCCGATGAAGTTTTGCATGCCGTGGCCCTGAAGCATGTTCTGCGAGGCATGAGTCCCCGACTGCTGGCCTCTGGACTACTGAGTTCCGCAGCCAACGCCAGCGGCGTGAGCATGATGGGGGTCATCCCCAGAGATGAGCGGGCTGTATCGCTGATTCCCCAGCGGATCATCGAGGGGAACTATCTCAAGGACGACCAACAATCGGGTATTGTCATTGGCGTGGAGTTGGCCCGCAAGCTCGCGGTGAAGATCGGGGACAAAGTCGTGCTCATGACTCAGGCGGTACAACCGCCCGACACGGAAGCGACGGATGCAGGTGGAGGAGACATGCAGAGCACCCTGCTGCGGGTGAGCGGGATCTTTCGCACCGGTATCCAAGCGATCGATGCCCACATCATCCAGTTGCCGTTGCCCGAGGCCCAAGCATTGCTCGGAGTGCCCGACCGGGTCACTCAGGTCGCGATCCTCCTGGAGCGGGAGGGTGACTCGCTGATGGTGGCCCGGGCATTGCGGAAACAATTGACGGGAGTTCCGGTTGAAGTTCTACCCTGGCGGGAATCGATGCCGACACTGGCTCAGCTCTTCTTGTTGGACGAGGCCTTCAATTATGTCATGAACGGTGTGGTACTCGCGATGGTCGGGTTGGGGATACTCAACACGATTCTCATGCGAGTACTCGAGCGTCGTTATGAATTCGGTCTCTGTTCGGCTCTGGGTCTACGGCCTGTGCAGCTTGGCGTCATGATCATTGGCGAGTCGTTGGCGCTAACGGCGCTCAGCCTCGCTCTGGGGCTGGTGCTGGGGTTGGGTGCCCAGCATTATTTCGCCACCGCCGGGTTGGACTTGCGCTGGTTCTTCCACAGCAGCCTTCCCACCGCGCTCGTTTTTGACCCGATCATCTACTCGCGCTTGAGCCTGACGCGAATCGTGTCGTCCGTCGGCATTGTATTTCTGGCGGCGACCATCATCTCCTTTTATCCGGCGCTCAAAGCCGCGCGAACCGAACTGCCCGGCGCATTGAAGGTGTTTTAGCATGATTAGGAGAGCAATATGACCCAGTGGGCAGTGGAACTGAGGGATGTGAAGAAGACCTACCGCACGGGGCCAATCGAGGTTCCGGCCCTGCGCGGAATCAGTCTGCGGATTGCTCCCGGAGAGTTTCTTGCGATTGCCGGGCCGTCCGGTTCCGGCAAAACGACGTTGCTGAACATCATCGGCGGACTCGACCGAGCCGATACGGGAGAGGTGTTGGTGGAAGAGAAGAACCTCCAACTCCTATCCTCAGGAGAACTGGCTCGCCTGCGGCTCCAGCGCCTCGGCTTCGTCTTTCAAGCGTACAACCTGCTGCCGGTCCTGACCGCGTTGGAGAACGCTGAATTCACCTTGCTCCTGCAGGGCGTACCGGTGGAGCAGCGTAAAGAACGGGTGCAAAAGCTGTTCGCAGAAATCGGCCTTGCCGGCCTGGAACCCCGTCGTCCCGGTGAGTTGTCCGGCGGGCAACAGCAGCGAGTGGCGGTAGCGCGAGCCATGGTCACCGAGCCGGCGTTGATTCTGGCGGACGAACCCACGGCGAATCTCGACTCGGTGACGGCGACCGCTCTCCTCGAAGTGATGGAACAACTCAATCGCGTTCACAACACGACGTTCGTCTATTCCACCCACGATCCGCAAGTCATGGAACGGGCGCGGCGGCTGATTCGCTTGCACGACGGTCAGATCGCCAGTGATGTGGCGCATGCCGTCCCCGCGCTCTGAGCCATGACCAAAATCACTTTGAAACAACGAGCCCGAGAGATGTGGCACAAGCTGTCACACCTCGATGCCCGACCGGACCAAATCGCGACCGGCTTCTCCATCGGCATCGTTGCCAGTTTCCTGCCACTGAATCCATCCCCCCTCATCGTGGCGACCGTGGTGGCATGGCTGCTGGGCAGAAACGTGATGGCCGCCGTTGCCGGGGCAACGACGGCGATTCTCTATGTTCCGCTGTTGCCGTTGATCTGGCTGGCTGAATATCGATTGGGGAAGTTGATTCTCCCGGTGCAGCATCCGCTGGCGTTGGACCACGCGCGACTATGGGACGTGCTGCAAAAGGGGTGGGATGCCTACGCCGCCATGTTCGTTGGCTCGATCATCATCGCTACCCCCGTCACGTTGCTCACCTATTTGGTCGTCAAACATCTCGCCGAGAGATGGGCTCGGCAAAAATGAGCGGAAGCGTGAGCTCAATGCAAATGGCCGGCAACCCCTTCTCAAACCCGCCGATTTGCTCTGTGACGGGGACACTGTTCATGCCGCACGAAAGAGGCTATGGGGTATTCCAGAAAGCAATCTTGCAGTAGCAGGTCAAGAATCAGCCCCAGACAGATGGCTATTAACGCCCCCCACTTTTCAGGAGGAGTTCAATCATCTCTGTGCACGACAACCGCTTTGCCAGTGTCAAGGGGGGCTGACCGTATTTGTTCTTAGCACTCGCATCGGCACCCGCCGCGAGCAGGAGAACAGCCGCTTCCGTGTTGCAGTGCATAGCCGCAAGGTGTAACGGAGTATCTCCGCCTCCGTTGACGGCGTTCACGTCCGCCCCGTGGTCTAGAAGAAGTTGAACGATCTCTTTGGGACCCCAATATGCTGCACAGTGCAAAGGGGTCCCACCATTCCCATCGCGGGCGTCGATTTTCGCCCCGCTGTCGATCAAACACCTCACCACGTCAGCGTTTCTGTTCACCACAGCAGCCGAAAGTGGATTACCATCGTTCACGTCCGCCCTGTGTTCAATCAGCAATCTCGCAACATCCTTATTGCCGCCGGCAGCGCACTCACCAAGGGCAGTGCCTCCACGGATGGAACGGGCATTTACATCGGCTCCTTTTGTAAGCAGTAATCCAACCATTTCGGCGTCTCCCCTCTTGGCGGCGTAATGAAGGGGCCTGTTCTCGGCGTAGTCCTTCACATCTATATCCGCACCGGAAGCGATGAGAAATTCAGCGACGCCCTTGCTGCTGCTGATGCTAGCGATATGGAGAAGTGTAAATCCGGCTTGGTCATATTCCTCACGCGTATTAGCAAGCTCACGATTTCCCTTGGTAAACTTGCGAACGTCCTCAACATCGTCTGCAACCGTCGCTAAGAAGACATCGGGTCTTACTCCGTTTGCGATTAGCAGCTTCGCCAATTCTTTGTCCATGACATCATTGGCGTATCGGCTGATTCGCCACGACTCTCGTCTCGACAAGTCTAGCCGCCCCCTGCTCTTCACTAGAAGCTTAACCGTCGCCACATCCATGAACTCCCGCGCGTAATCGAAAAGCGAGCTGCCCTGCTTGTCCTTCCACTTACACAGAGAAGGGTTCTGCTCCAAGAGTTCTCTCACCCTCACCGAGTTTCCGGCCCCGACAGCTTCGCCCATGAGGTCTTGCTCACCGAAGGCTGATGTCCCAGCGAAGAAGACAATCAACATCGAGCACGTGATAGTCGCCTTCATAATCCTTGGTCAGAAAGGACTGATGGAAGCACGCAGCGTTCTAGGGACGTCGGATGACCATTAGCGTGTTCATGGAGGACGATGACCATGGCAACCCTTGGCGATGTTGTACGGGTATGGTTTCCTGGATGATTTCCGTAACGCTCACGACGCTAGCCTATGCCCCTCGACACCGAGTGTCAACAGCCGTCCGGCCATTGCCAACAGGTCAAACGCCAGCCGTGTCCTTCCACGGCGAGAGCGGCTGCATAGCCGGGGGCGGGGGTAAGTTCCTGAAGTGACCAGCGGGAGGCTTCGAATGGATCTCGTTGCGTGCCGAGTACCGCGGCAGGTTCCCCGGGAGCCAGCGACACGTCAAACTGATCCAAGGGCAGTGAAAGTCCCTCGCCCCGGGCCTTGATGTAGGCCTCCTTGCGCGTCCAACCGAGAAAGAACGCCTGACGCTGCGCCTCGGCGGGGAGTGCCCGGAGCGTCGCCACCTCCCGACGTGAAAAATATCGCTCGGCGATCTGTGCGACCGCCACATCGGATCGGATGCGCTCGAGGTCGATGCCCACGTCCCGACCACGACCGACCGCGTACAGGGCGACTCCATGAGAGTGGGACACGCTAAAGCGAATCGCATCCCCATCAGATTCTCCGGCAAGAGCAGGCTTTCCATAAGAGTTGTAGCAAAAGGACAGGCGTTGGGGCTCTCGATTCAAGTAGCCGCCGAGGATGGCCCGGAGCACTCCACGGGCGGCGATAAAGTGCTCGCGGTCTCTCTCAAAACAAAACCGCTCCGCCCTCGCCTGTTCATCCGCAGCAAGATTGTGGAGGAGGCTCTGAATCTGTGACGGGGGCTGGTCCAGGGTCGCTCGCCAGACGTGAACCTCATCGTTACCCAACACCAACATCCCTGGTGGAGCGCGCCACGGAGGAACAGGAGAGCTGATGGGTGCTGCTTTCATGTGGTGGTTCTCACCTGTCTCCGCCCAATTCCTTGGAAAGCACCTGAAGAAGGAGCGGCTGAGTTGCGTTCCAGAAGAAGTGGTCACCGGGAAACATCCGCAACGAGAAGGAAGCGCTCGTTTGACCACGCCAGGCTTCGAGGTCGCCACGACTCACCCGGTGATCCTGCAGGCCGCCAAAGGTGGAGATGGGGCAGTTGAGAGGGGGTTCGGTTACGTACTCGTACTTTTCGTAAACGGTGAAATCTGCTCGCAGGACGGGAAGCATGATCTGCATGAGTTCTGCATCTTCCAACACTTTTCCGGGACTGCCATTCAGGCGACGCAATTCGACCAGGAATTCCCCCACGGGCAGGGCATGGATCGGCCGGTCTCGACGAGCGATCTGCGGCGCGCGGTCCGCAGAGACAAACAGGCGAACCGGCTGAACACCAGACTGTCTCCGGAGCTGACGAGCGAGTTCAAAGCCAACCAATGCTCCCAGGCTGTGACCGAAGAAGGCAAACGGTTTGTTCAGGAGTGGAACCAAAGCTTGGGCAAGAGCCTCGACAAGAGGCGAGAGCTGGGTGAACGGAGTCTCCATCAGCCGAGTTCCCCGGCCGGGGAACTGAACCGGGCAGACCTCAACATCCGCTGGCAAGCCGTCCGACCATGTGCGAAAAATCGAGGCGCCGCTTCCTGCGTACGGGAAGCAGAACAGACGGAGCCGGGCCTGTGGGTTCGGTTTGCGGCAGACAATCCAGGAGTCAATGGCGGTTGCAGTTGTCATGGATCGATCTTTTCTGTTGCTCCATTTTTCTCCGCGTCCGCAGATTGCGCCTGCTTGAGGCAAGCCGTCAATTTCTCTGCCAGAACCTCAACATGAGGCTCGTACATCAGATTGGCGTGATTGCCCGGAACGACGTGGATCTCCACTCCCCCACTGGCCCATTCGCTCCAGCCCAATGTGGGGTCCGGAGATTGGCCCGCCGGCGTTTCACTCGCCTTGAAGAAGGTGATTCGACCCGGGTAGAGATGCAGTCCGTAGTTCTGCGTCGCGCGCAGGTCGCTCCTGAGGAGTTTGACAAAACGGCGCGCCTGGGAAACATCCAGTTCCTCGGGTACCAAGCCGGCGCTCTTCGCCTGTTCCAGCATAAAGGCCAACTGGTCGTCTTTGGGAAGTTCCGCCAGGGACTCCATCGGACCAAACGAAATGCCGAAGTACTGTTCGACCAACCCGATTGCTTCAGAATCTTCCTCCGGAAACGTCTCGTCGGGAGTAGGAATCCGGCCATCCAGTAGGGCGAGCAACGCCACCCGCTGACCTTGCGCATGAAGTTGCTGCGCCATCTCGAAGGCGACCACGCCTCCCATGGACCATCCTCCCAGAAGGTACGGTCCCGTCGGCTGCACCGTCTGCAGGGCTTGGATGTACCAGGCCGCCATGTCTTCGATCCGCGTATGCGGATCTTGTCCATCTTCCAGCCCCCGGGCTTGTAGCCCATAGAAGGGTTGATCGGGACCCAGAAACCGCGCCAGGTGAATGTAGGGAAAAACGTGTCCGCCAGCCGGATGCACGAGGAACAATGGCCTCTTGGTCCCACCGGGTTGAATGGCAACCAACGAGGATGTCGGCCCTGCCGTGGCCTGTTGTCGAAGAATACCAGCGAGATGCTCAACCGTTGCTCCCTGAAAAACGGTCGTCAGCGGAAGTTTCTTACCCAGCCGCTTCTCGATGAGAGAGAACAGACGCACCGCTAGCAGAGAGTGTCCTCCCAGCTCAAAGAAATTGTCTCTCACGCCGACCGGTCGAACGCCCAGAACTTCCTCCCAGATGCGCGCGAGTTGGAGCTCAATGTCATCCCGGGGTGCGACGAAAGCTTTCTCCAAGTCCGGCCTGGATCGATCCGGCGCCGGCAGTGCCCGTCGGTCCACCTTTCCGTTGGGCGTCACCGGCAAGGCCTCGAGCAGCACGACCACCGCCGGCACCATGTACTCGGGTAGCTTGTCTTTGAGAAAGCAACGCAGCTCATCAGCCGAGGAGTCCGCGACCACATAGGCCACCAATCGTTTTTCGCCCGGCGCGTCTTCCCGAGCGAGGACCACCGCCTCCCGCACGGCCGGGTGTTGGCCAAGCACGGTTTCGATTTCTCCCAGCTCGATGCGAAACCCGCGGATCTTCACCTGATCGTCGGCCCGGCCGAGGAATTCAATGTTCCCATCGGGGCGGTAGCGCGCCAGATCGCCGGTCTTGTACATTCGTGCTCCGGGCTCAGTGCGGAAGGGATCCAGAATAAATCTCTCGGCGGTCAACTCCGGCTGGTTCAGATAACCACGGGCCAGGCCCTCTCCGCCGATATGCAGATGACCGGGAACACCGATCGGAACGGGGTTGTCGTGCCGGTCCAGAATGTAGATTGCTCGGTTGGCAAAGGGACGACCAATGGGGACCCGCTGATATGTCGTGTTCTCATTAGGACGGGGAGCAACTTCGAACGCAGTCGCCGTGATCGTCGTCTCGGTCGGGCCGTAAGCATTGAGGAGTCGGATTGAACTCACCGGTGTTCGCTGCCAGAGTTTGAGAACGTTGGGCAACATCGTATCTCCGCCGACAATGAAGAGTCTCGGACGAATGTTCGGGACCAACTCAGTCACGCCCGCCCATTCTCGAGCCAGTTCCTGCCAGTAGGCGGTTGGAAGATTGAGGACCGTGAGCCCGAATTCGGAAATCTTTCTGTGAAATTCTGCCGGATGCCAGACATTTGTCCCCATGATCACGAGCCGGGCCCCGACGATCAGTGTCGGCAGGATCTCCTCCAGTGACACATCGAAACTCAAGGAAGCAAACTGGAGTACGACATCGCGGGAGTCCAGTTCGTAGTACCGTTGAGCATTCCGGCAGTGTCCGGCAATCGAGTGATGCGAAACGAGTACACCCTTGGGTTGGCCCGTCGATCCCGATGTGTAGATTACATACGCCAGGTTTTCAGGGAGGGTCGAGACACCGGGGTTCTCTCCGTTTTCACGGGCGATGGTTTCCCAGTCTGAATCCAGACAGATGACTTTGGTATCATGTTCCGGCAACCCTGCCACCAGTCGTTCCTGGGTCAACAGCACCGGCACCTGGGCATCTTTCAACATAAATGCCAAGCGCTCCTTCGGATATGCTGGGTCCAGGGGCACGTACGCGCCGCCGGCCTTGAGAATGCCCAGCAATCCGATGACCATCTCCAACGAGCGTTCCAGGCAGATGGCCACCAGTACCTCGGGTCCGACTCCCAGCGCCCGCAAGTGATGCGCCAGTTGATTGGCACGGCGGTTCAGCTCCGCATATGTCAACTGCTCGGCTTCGAACACGACGGCGACGACGTCCGGCGTTCGCTCCGCCTGCGCCTCAAAGAGCTGATGAATACACACATCCCGCGGACAATCGGTCTTGGTACTATTCCACTCCACCAGCAGTTGCTGCCGCTCGGCTTCGGTCAAGAGCGGCAAGTCCGAGAGGCGCTGCTCGGGATCAGCGACCATGGCCTCCAACAGGGTCTGAAAATTCCCCAGCATCCGTGCAATCGTGCCCGCCTCAAACAGATCGGTGTTGTACACGAACGCAGCCGTCAGCCCTTGCTCGGTGTCCATGATCTGCAGGGTCAAATCGAAGTGTGCCGTCTCGCTGTCCCCCTCGACAGGGCTCAGGGTCAAGCCCGGCAGCTCGACCGTCCGCAGCGGTGCATTGTGCATCACGAACATCACCTGAAAGAGCGGATTGCGGCTCAAGTCCCGCTTCACGTGTAATTCCTCGACCAGCCGATCAAAGGGCAGGTCCTGATGGCCATACGCCCCCAAACATACCTCCCGCACCCGTCGCAAGAGCTCCCGAAAACTAGGATTACCGGAAAGGTCCGTCCGCAGGACCAGTGCGTTGACGAAGAATCCGATCAGCCCTTCGGTCTCCAACCGGTTACGGTTGGCGATCGGCGTGCCCACGATCAGATCGTCCTGACTCGTGTAGCGATACAGCAAAACCTTAAAGGCCGCCAACAACGTCATGAACAGGGTCACCCCTTCCTGGCGACTCAGCGTTTTGAACCCTTCCTGCAGATGTTTGGGCAACACCAACGATTGGTGCGCACCCCGGAAAGTCTGCACCGCCGGTCGGGGGTGGTCCGTGGGCAGATCAATCAGAGCGGGGGCATTGGCCAGTTGCTTCTTCCAATAGGCAATCTGGGTTTCCAGGACTTCACCCTGCAACCACTGTCGCTGCCAGTGGGCGAAGTCCGCATATTGAATGGGTAACGCCGGTAGCGGCGAGGACCCGCCGGCGCAGAAGGCAACATACAGCGTCGCCACCTCTCGAACCAGTATTCCAGTTGACCAACCATCGGAGATGATATGGTGCATTGTCAGCAACCCCACGTGCTCCTCGTCGCCCAACCGTAACACGGTACACCGTATGAGCGGGCCTTGGGACAAATCGAAGGCCCGTTGGGCTTCGGCGGTGACCAATCGCCGAACCTCGGCTTCCTGCTCGCTCGCCGGCAGCTTCCGCAGGTCAACGACCGGCAGCTTGATCGTCAAGGTCGGGGCGATCACTTGCGTGGGTCGTCCATCCACCTTCCCAAAAGTGGTGCGCAAGGATTCGTGGCGCTTGACGATTTCATTGAGACTCCGCTCCAGCGCCGCCAGGTTGAGTGGTCCCTGGAAGCGGACGGCGGCTGGAATATTGTAGGCTGAAAGGCCGGGTTCCAACTGGTCGAAGAACCAGAGTCGCTGCTGGGCAAACGAGAGAGCCAGGTCTCCGTTCCGTGGAACCGGCAGGATGGGTGGCGCCAGCAGGAGCTGCCCGGCCTGACGGGCGGCCTCAATGCTTTCCGCCAGACCAGCCACGGTCGGTGCCTCGAACAGTCGACGCAGCGGAATTTCCACCTGAAAAGCTTCGCGCATCCGCGACACGAGCTGGGTTGCCAAAAGCGAATGTCCGCCGAGGTCGAAGAAATTGTCGTGGACACCTACCCGTTCTATGTTGAGCAGCTGGACCCAGATCTCCACCAGTGACTCTTCTGTCGGAGTGCGGGGCGCCACAAACACCTTGTCCAGTTCGGGTCGTGATCGGTCGGGCGACGGCAGTGCCCGGCGGTCGATCTTTCCGTTGGGCATTAACGGTAAGGCATCCAGCAGCACGAAGACCGCCGGTACCATGTACTCGGGCAGTTTCTCCTTCAGAAAATTACGCAGATCGGTAGTCGTCGGGAGAGGCTCCCGCTCCGCGACCACATAGGCCACCAACCGCTTCTCGATCCTGAGCGAAGTCGAAGGATCTGTCAGCAGCGAGGCCGAAGGGTCGCCCGGCTTGTCTTCCCGAGCCATGACCACAGCCTCTCGCACGGCCGGGTGTCGGCCAAGCGCCGCCTCGATTTCTCCCAGTTCGATGCGAAACCCGCGGATCTTCACCTGGTGGTCGGTACGACCGAGGAACTCGATGTTCCCGTCAGGCCGATAGCGGGCCAGGTCGCCGGTCTTGTACATCCGCGCTCCGGGCAGGACACGGAATGGATCAGGAATGAATTTCTCGGCGGTCAACTCCGGCCGGTTCAGATAACCGCGAGCCACACCGGCGCCGCCAATGTACAGCTCACCCGCCACGCCGATCGGGACCGGATGCAGTGAGGAATTCAAGATGTAGATCTGCGCGTTGGCGATGGGACGGCCAATTGTCACTTCTTCTCCCGAGGTAATTCTGGCGGCGGACGCGTTGGCGGTCGCCTCAGTCGGGCCGTAGATATTCCAGATCTGGAGATGTGGCAGCACGGACAAGGAGCGCGCGACCAACTCTTTGCTCAGCGGTTCGCCGCCGAAAAATACATATGCCAGGCCTTCGCCCGGCGGCTTGGCTTGACCGGACTGGATTGCGTGGAGGATGGCCGTCCATAACGATGGCACGCAGTTAAGTCCGACCTTTGTTCGCGCCGCAAGTGCCGACAGCAGCTTGGTGGGTTCTGCGAGGACCTCCTCCGGGAGAATCCACACCTGGCCGCCGCGCAGGAGGGGGGGGGATAGCTGCTTCAGGCACATGTCGAAGGTTAGTTTTGTCGTCAGGGGCACGGAGAGTTCAGGGTCGCCCAGCGGACCTGCGTTGACCCAGCACAGATAATTGACGAGGCCGCCGTGCTCGCACATGACCCCCTTGGGCTGCCCCGTCGAGCCCGAGGTGTACATCACATAGGCAAGGTTCTGGGCGGTTGCCCCGCTTGCCGGATTGTTCTCGCTCTCTTGAGCGATGGCTTCCCACCCGGAATCCAGGCACACAACGCGGCCTCCACAATCGGGCAGGCGCTCCAGACAATGCTTTCGCGTCAACACCACTGGCGCGTGCGCATCCTGCAGCATGAACGCCAGTCGCTCCTTGGGATACGCTGGATCCAATGGCAGGTAAGCTCCGCCGGCTTTGAGAATGCCCAGGACCCCGACGACCATCTCTGAGCAGTGCTCCATGCAAATGGCCACCAGTACTTCCGGCCCAACGCCCAGCGATTGCAGGTGATGGGCCAGTTGATTGGCGCGAGCATTGAGTTGAGCGTACGTCAGGTGCTGTCCCTCAAACACGACGGCCACGCTGTCCGGCGTCCGCAGGACTTGCTCTTCAAACAATTGGTGGAAGCACTTGTCTTTGGGGCATTCGGTCTTGGTATCGTTGAACTCAACCAACAGTTCCTGGCGTTCCGCACCGGTCAGAATCTCCAAATCACCGATCGCGGCGGCCGGATCGCAGATGACACTTTCCAGCAGCGCGTGAAAGTGTCCCGCCATCCGGGCAATGGTGGCAGCATCAAACAAGTCGGTGTTGAAGCGGATGGAGGCGGAAAGCGATCCGGTCGTCTCAATGATTAACATGACCAGATCCAGAGTCGCAGCCCGTCGTTCCAGAGGGATCGACTCCATCACAAACCCGCCCAGATCCATCCGTAGCCCGGTCTCGCCCCGCGCGAACGCCGGTACGGCCTGTTCCGCGACCCGGTGCGGTTTATCCAGGACGAACATGGTCTGGCAGAGCGGTGACCGGCTGAGATCCCGGGGCGGCCGGAGCCGTTGAACCAAACGCAGGGTCGGGTAGTCCTGATGTTCGAGAGCCGCCAACACCGTCTGACGCACCTGGCTCAGATGCACCCGGAAAGTTGGATTCCCGGAAAGATTCGCTCGTAAGACAACCGGATTGGCGAAGAAGCCCACCAGCCCTTCAAACTCGGCCCGGCTGCGTCCGACCATGGGAGAAGCCACAAGGATGTCTTCCTGGCCGCTGTGGTAGTAAAGCGTCAGTTCGAACGCCGCCAGCAGTACCATGTACAGCGTTGCCCCCTCGGCTTTGGCGAGCACCCTCAACCGCCGGGCCAGTTCATCGTTCAGAGTGAAATCGTGTTGTGCGCCATGAAACATTTGGATCGGTGGTCGTGGTCGGTCGGTCGGCAGATTGAGCACAGGCAACGGGCCGGTCAGTTGTTTCTTCCAGTAGTCCCAGAGCCGTTCGCCTACCGGACTTGCCAGCATTTCGGTCTGCCAACGAACGAAGTCCGTGTATTGCAGATCAAGTGGAGGGAGGGCTGCTGCTCGACCGGCCTTTTTCGCCGGATACAGCACACCGAGTTCATTCAGGATCACCGCGAGAGACCAGAAATCGACCACGATGTGATGAATGACCAGCAACAGGATGTGTTCCTGCGCCGATCGAGTGAACAGACTCACTCGCATAACCGGCCCTCGTTCCAAGTCAAACCGACGCTGCGTTTCCTCGACCAGACGGGTCTGCAGTTGATCCCCGCGCCAAGCGGAAGCATCGATCTCCTCGAAGTGGACCGACTGATGCTCGTGGATTTGTTGAACGGGTTTGCCGGAGTGCACCGCAATCGTGGTGCGCAGGGACGGATGGCGATCCACCAGCGCTTGAAACGCACGCCGGAGAGCCGGGATGTCTACATCGGAGCGGATGCGCGCCGCAAAACTGACATTGTATATCGAGCTTTCCGGCGCGAACTGGCACAGGAACCAAATCCCCTGCTGATTATCGGAGAGCGGACAAAACGATTTGGACCCGCTTACCTTTTTCCGCAGGAGCTGCGCAAGAAGGGCGCGCTTTTCACTGGGGGAGAGATCGACAGTTTGCGGGGAGATCTGGCTCATTCACCAACCTTCTCCTCACCCAACATATCGGTGAGCAATGAACCCACTTGCTCATCCGAGAGCTGGTCCAGATTGGCCAACAGACGTTCCGCATTTCGTTGCTCCACCGGTTGGGCAACTGCAGGGGCCGGAGGAGGCGTCGGGTTGGCGGCGTCAGCTGCCAGTTGATCCAGCACCTGCGTGACAGCTTCGTCAACGCTAAAGCCCTGAAGGAATTTCACCACCGGCACGTTCACTTTCAGGTCAACCGCGATCCGGTTTTTCAGTTCAACGGCCATCAAGGAGTCCAGTCCGAGGTTGTTCAGGGATTGGTGCATGTCCAACTTGGATGGGCTGAGCCCGAGCACCCGGCCCACTTGCTCGCTCAGGTAGGATTGCAGCAATTGCCGTCGGTCCGCTGGTTCGGCCGCAAGAAGGGCATCCCTCCTTTCGCTCGTGCGGCCCGCTGGCCGGAGGACTTCGGCCTCCTCACGCGCCAGTTCAGACAGCAGCGGCGAGGCGCTGCCGCCCGGAAAAAATTCTCGATACTGCTTCCAGTTGACCGGCACCGCCACGACCTGGGTTGCGCTTCGTCCGAGCAGTCGTCCCAGCATTTCCAGCGCTTGCTTGGGGGCGATGCTGCTGATTCCCAGGAGGGCGAGGCGCGCGGCGAGACGCTTGCCTCCAACCGAATCCGCGAATCCCTCACCGGCCCAGGCACCCCAGTTGATACTCAGGGCCGGCTGGCCATGGGTTTGCCGGTGATGCGCCAGCGCATCCAGGAAAGCGTTGGCGGCGGCATAGTTCCCCTGACCGGGCTGGCCCAGTACAGAACCCGCGGAAGAGAAGAGTATGAAGAAGTCCAAGGGATCGTCTTGGAGCAGGCGATGCAGCAGCCAGCCACCCATCACCTTTGGCCGCAAAACCGTGTTCAGTGCTGCCGCATCGAGTTGCACCAGCAGTCCGTCCTGCAGCACTCCCGCCGCGTGCACGACACCCCGGATCGGCGGCCAACCCTCCGCGCGAAACTCGTCCAGAAAGCCGCTCAACTCTCCTTCATCCGCCACATCGACCGACGCCAGATGCACACATGCTCCCAAAGATTCCAGTTCCCGAATGGCGGTGATTTGACGGGCCAAGCGACTTCCTGCTTTTACCGAGCTCCAGTTCGAGCGCGACGGGAGCTTGGTGCGTCCCAAAAGGATCAACCTCCGCGCCCCTTGCTCGACCATCCAACGCGCGACCAAGAGACCGAGGTCTCCGAGCCCTCCGCTGATCAGATAGCTGCCGTCCGTCCGCCACCGGACGGGGCGTGCCTGCGTGGCCGATGGGCGCTGGCGAACCAAACGGGCCACGTATCGTCGCCCTTGACGGAACGCAAGCTGATCCTCTCCCTCCGTGCTGGAGATTTCCTCCCACAACTGATGAGCGGCAGCGTCACGAAGTGATGCCCCGGGTTCCAAATCCACCAGCCCTCCCCAGAATGTTGGGTGTTCCTGCGCAATGACGCGACCCAATCCCCAAAGCGGCGACTGCGCGACGGACAACGGGGAACACTCTTCTCCGGCCGCTTGAGCACCCTGTGTGATCAGCCACAGTCGCGGGAGGTCAGACGATTCCTTTCGAGCCAACTCCTGGACCAACAACAGTACATTGCCGCAGCCCAGAGTCTCGGCGGCATTCAGCGAAGCCACGGTGGTCTCCTCTGAACGAGCAGCATCAAGACTCCAGAGATGGACAATTCCACGACAGCCCGGCTGGTCCGATACCAAAGCCGCCTCGAAGAGCCGGCGAATGTCCTCGGGTCGCTCGGGGCGGATGCGAAAATGCTCGCGGTCCGTTTGCTCGTACGATTCCCCAGCGGTGACCAGAACGCTTCGTTCGCCCCGGGCCTCCAACAGCGCGGACAGCGCATCTCCAACGCCACCGCTGTCGGTAAAGATCAGCCAACTTGCACGGCTCGCTGGCGCGGAAGGTTTTCCTGCCGCGCGCTCTTTGGGCTGCCACTGGAACTCATAAAGCCAGTCGTCGAGATTATCGACAGCGGGGCGCGGTGTGTCTTCACCCAGGTATTCAAAGCGAAGTCCCTGAATCTCGACCGATACACGTCCCGCTTCATCGAGGAGTTGTACTTCTCCCGTTGTGGCATCCGCCTCCCGATGCTGCACCCGAGTGTGACTCCATAGATGTCGGTCCGGACGACCGTGAACCCGGAATTGGTCGATGCGGGTCGGCAGGTAGATTCCTTGTCGGCCGTTTTCAGTGGCTTCCGCAGCAACCGCAGCCCCGAGAACCTGTAACCCGGCATCGAGGATTGCCGGGTGAATTTGAAAGCCATCAAACTCTTCCCCCGCCCCATCCGGCACCTGCACTTCACCCAACATATCGCCGTTGTTCCGCCACAACTGGGAGATGCTCTGAAAGAACGGACCGTAGTGGATGCCGCTTTCGCGAAGTCTCCGGTAATAATCCGGGCCGGAGATCTTCTCGGCGCATCGAACTCGCATTTCCGTGAGCGTCTCCTGCGCGGCATACGGGGTGGTCACGCTGTTGTCCTGTTGAAGACAGACCTTGCCGGTCGCATGCAGCATCCATGATGTGCCGGAGTGCACGACGCCTACCGGGCAACTGTAGATGTGAAAGGATGCCGTTCCACCTGCGCCCGGAGAGAGGATCACCTGAATCGTGTGGGTTCCGCCCTCGGGGAAGAAAAGCGCCTTGCGAAATTCGATGTCCTTCAGCGCAACGGATTGCGCTCCGAAGACTTCAACCGCGGCGGCCAGGGCCATCTCCACATAGGCCGAGGCGGGAAGCACGGCGACACCCTGGATGCGGTGATCATCCAGATAAGGCAGGGAATTCCTGTCCAGCGTGGTTTCCCAGAAGTGGGTTTCTGCAGGATGCGCCGATGCGAAATGCCGGCCCAAGAGAGGATGGTTCCCTATCCTGCTCCGAGAGGCTTGCTCCCGGTGAGAGTCGGTGTCCGCCGCTGAGGGCTCAAGCCAACAACGCTCCCGTTGCCACGGGTAGAACGGGAGTCGAACGCACCGGCCTCCGGTCGGATAGATCAGGTTCCAGTCAACCGGGTATCCCAAAGTATAAAGCGCGCCCAACGATCCGAGCAGGACCGTGCGTTCGTCCTCCTCACACCGCAGAGAAGGAAGCACGGCGCCTTCCTGGCCGAAGTGATGAAACCCTTGCTGCATGGCGCTGAGCAGAATGGGGTTCGGGCTGATTTCCAGGAAGATGTCATGCCCGTCTTCCACCAAGCGCTGAACCGAAGTGGAGAACAGCACCGGCTCTCGCATATTCCTCGCCCAATAGAACGCATCGAATTCCAGACCGTGGCTGACTTGGCCGGTCACCGTCGAGTAGATCGGCACGGATTCAGCCTGCGGCTGTAGCCCTTCCAACGCCTTTAGTAAATCGGCGCGCAACGGGTCCATCTGGGGACTATGCGAGGCAAAATTGACCTTCACCATGCGACAGAAGATGTCGCGACGCTGCAACTCATCCAGAATAGCTGCGAGCGTGGCCGGATCTCCGGACAACACCGTCGAGGTGGGACCGTTGCTGGCGGCGACCGACACGCGGTCTTCGGAGCCGACCAGAACGCATCGAGCTTCCTCGATGGAGAGATCCACCGCTGCCATGGCCCCTTTCCCAATGATCCGCTTGAACAGCCGGCTGCGATGACAAATGACCCGGACAGCATCGTCGAAGCTCAGCGCACCAGCGACATACGTGGCCGCAACCTCTCCCAAACTATGGCCCACCACGGCCTGCGGCTCGATACCCCACGAGCGCCACAAGGCCGCCAAGGCGACTTGAATCGCAAAGAGGGCCGGCTGGATGATGTCGATTTCGTTCAACCGCGACTGGGCAACGTCGGTTGCTGTGAGTTCGGCGAGCAACGACCAATCTCCGTACGGTCGCATCGCCCGGTCGCAGTGTTCGACGACCTCCCGGAATACGGCTTCCTGCTCCAACAGCTGCCGCCCCATGCCAAACCATTGGCTCCCTTGCCCCGGAAATACAAAAACAAGTTTTCGCCGGCGAGCGGAAAGCTTGCGGCCTGATGACAAGCCGGGACGAGCCTCGCCCCGCAAAAAGGCTTCCAGGCTCTCCATCAGTTGCGCTGGCGAATTGCCGGTAACGGCGAGACGGTGGTCGTGGTGACTGAGCCGCACGCTGGCTGTGTAACAGACATCCGGCAACGACGCCGCGGACTCCGGGGTGGTGAGGAAGTCTTGGTAGGCGCGAGCGAGAGACTGGAGGGCTTCCGGACTGCGTGCCGACAGCGGGAGCAGGTGTGTGCCGATTTTTCGTTCCGCATCCGGCATCCCGATAATGGACAGGAGCGCCTCTTCCAAAACCACATGAGCATTCGTGCCGCCGAAGCCGAATGAGCTGACTCCGGCCAATGCTGGGCCGGACCCCACGGGCCATGGACCCAGCGTCGTTTGCACTCGGAGAGGAAGCTCATCAAAAGGAATATGCGGGTTGGGCTTTTCAAAGTGCAGGCTAGGCGGGATCTCCCGATGACGGAGCGCCAGCGCCACCTTGATCAAGCCCGCAATACCGGCGGCGGCCTCAAGGTGGCCCAAGTTGGTCTTGACCGACCCCAGGGCGCAAGGCTGTCCTGGTGAACGCTCGACGCCCAGCACTGTGCCCAGCGCTTTCGCCTCGATCGGGTCACCCAACAATGTGCCCGTGCCATGGGCCTCGACGTATTGGACCTTGCCGGGCGAGACGGCGGCTTGCCGGTAGGCTTCTCGCAGGACCGCCTCTTGGGCCAGCGGATTCGGCGCCATGAGCCCGTTGCTCCGTCCGTCCTGGTTCACGGCGCTGCCGCGAATGACGGCATAAATTGGATCACCATCAGCCAGAGCTTTCGAGAGGGGCTTCAGCACGACGACACCAGCACCCTCACTGCGAACGTAGCCGTTGGCCCGGGCATCGAACGCTTTGCAGCGACCATCCGGCGCCATGGCGCCGGCTTTGGTGAAATTGATCGCAATCGCCGGCGAGAGAATCAGGTTCACGCCCCCGGCTAGGGCCAGCGTGGACTCGCCGCTCCGCAGGCTGCAGCAGGCTAGGTGGACGGCCACGAGCGACGAGGAACAGGCCGTATCAATGGCGAGACTCGGCCCGCGGAAATCGAACAGGTACGAGATTCGGTTGGCGGCGATGCTCAGGGCATTGCCGGTGCCGGCGTAGGCATCGATTCCCTTGAGATCATTCCACTGCAGCCGGCCGTAATCGTTGGTCGCGATGCCAATGAATACGCCGGCCTGGGTGCCGACCAGATGTTCGGGCACCTGCCCCGCGTCCTGTAAAGCTTCCCAGGTCACCTCCAGCAAGAGGCGTTGCTGGGGGTCCATGCGCAACGCCTCCCGAGGGGAGATGCCAAAGAAATTGGGATCGAACTGGTCCACCTGCCCCAAAAAGCCGCCCCAGCGAGTGTTCATTTTGCCCGGCGCCGCCGGGTCTGGATCGTAAAACGCGTGCTGGTCGAAACGATCCGCGGGAACTTCGCGGATGGCATCCACTCCGTCTCGCAGCAACTGCCAGAACGCTGCCGTGTCGTTCGCGCCGGGAAACCGGCAGCCGATGCCGATGATGGCGATCGGTTCGTTTTTCGCCTCCCGGTCCTGACCGGCCCTGGTTGCTGACTCCGGCACGTCCGGTGATCCTGCCAAATGCCGAGCGAGAGCTTCGATGGTGGGGTACTCATAGACCAGAGCCGGAGAAAGCTTTCGTCCCAGCCACTCGGCGAGTTCACCGGCCAGGCTGACCGCCTCCGTTGACCCGAGTCCGTAGCTCGCGAAGGGCTCCCGGATATCGATCTCATGAGACTCGATTCCCAGCCGCTCGGAAAGTTTGGAGAGCAACCACGCCTGGATGGCTTCTGCGTTGGCAGAACTCTCAGCCATCGCTCACTCCTCACCGAGTCTTTCCAGCGTCCCCTTTAGGAAACTGGCTTGGCAAGCGTGGCGCTGCACCTTGCCGCTGGTGGTCTTGGGAACGCGCCCAGCCCGGAGCAGCACCACCGTGTGGACTCGCACATCATGCTCTTCGGCCACCGCCCTCCGAATGGCCCGGACCACGGCCTCGACATCCAGCGGCAAACGCCCGGTTGGATGAGCACGCGCTTCCCCATCCGGCGGGGTGCGAACCGCCGGTTGGTACCGGGGATCGACTTCGGCGGCGATGATCAGGTGTTCTTCGCCGGTGCCATCGACCGAAAAAGCCGCGCAGCAAGCCGGCCGTAAGGCTGGGTGACTCTGTTCCACCGTCAATTCAATATCCTGCGGGTAAAGCTTGCGACCACTGATGATGATCAGATCCTTCAGGCGACCGGTGACAAACAGCTCGCCGTCTTTCATAAATCCCAAATCCCCGGTGCGTAGAAACGGTCCCTCCCCGGTATCTTTCAGGTAGGCTCGACAGGCGCGTTCTGTGTCCTCGGGTCGGTTCCAATACCCCTGGGTCACGCTCGGGCCGGACACCCAGATTTCGCCCACTTCATCTGATGCACAAGCGGTCAGCGATTCCGGATGGGCGATGACAATCTTGGTGTCGTGCAAGGCGTGGCCACTACCGACAAGTGTCCGCACATTCTGGTCTTGGGCGCAGGCCTCGACGACGCGGTTCTGTTCAAACGCCGCCACTTGAATCGTGCGGAACATCTCATCTCGTAAGGAACCGCCGGAAACCAGTAGCGTGGCTTCGGCGAGTCCATAACATGGATGGAAGGCGCTGGGGCGGAAACCACACGAGGCAAAGGTCGCCGCAAACCGTTTCATGGTGTCGGCGCGGACTGGCTCCGCGCCATTGTAAGCCACGTCCCAACTACTGAGGTCGAGAGTTTCACGTTGTTCGGGAGTAATTCTGCGAGTGCACAAATCATAAGCGAAATTGGGGCCACCGCTAATTGTGGCTTTGTAGTACGAAATGGCCTGGAGCCACCGTATCGGCCGCATGAGAAAAGATACCGGCGGCATCAGGTAACACGGGCGTCCCTTGTACACCGGTTGGATAATCCCATTGGTCAGTCCCATGTCGTGGAAAGCCGGTAGCCAGGTGACGGTGACACTGTCCGGGATGAGCGCAAAGACGCGGTTAATATAGGCCGAATTGTGGAGGAGGTTCCCGTGACTGATCACGACGCCCTTCGGCTCCGCGGTGGAGCCGGAAGTGTATTGGAGCAACGCCAGCGTGTTGCTGGTCACAGCCGGGTCTCGCCAGTCTTGCGCCAGGCTGCCGTCAACCTTGTCGGTGGCCAACCAGCGCATCTTTTGCAACTCGGGGGCTTGTGTGAACAGACTCTGCGTGTTGGAGAGAATCGCCGACGTGGTGAGTACCACCGAAGGCTGCGCATCCGTGATGATGGCCCGAAGCCTGGGGAGGGTCCGCCGCGGCTGAGCCAGATTGGGCGGAGGCAGGGGGACGGCAATCACCCCGGCATACAGGCAACCAAAAAACGCAGCGATGAACTCGAGACCTGCTGGATAGAGCAACAGCGCACGCTCGCCATTTGCTCGGTAGCTTTGGAGCAGCGCCCCGATACTCCGGGCTTGGCAGTCCAACGCCGCATAGGTCAGATGATCCCCTTCGGCTTCTCCATCGACCAGATACGTATAGGTCCGCTGTTCAGGCTGCTGCAGCGCTCGCCAGCGAAGGATTTCGACAAGCGTGGACAATCCCACGGTGGGATCAGTAATGTCTCGCTTCATCCGTAGCATTCCGGGGAAAAGTAGCAGTCCACGTTGCAAGAGTAAACCCTTTCTCTCTTGTCCACGCCGAACAACGTTGTTGCGTCTGCAGCAGTTGTTGTTTGTTCAAACAGAACTCAGTCAGTCTGAATGATAATACATTTGCAAACAGGGCAAGCGCTATGGGGTGTTTACCCTATGTGAAATATCATTCGTAAGATTGGGGTCCGACTGCTTCCCCCCTGTATTATGTAAACACTTGTAGGCCCCCGATGACCTTGCCCCCTGAAACTGGACAGTTTCCAAAGAGAGTCTTGGCTAATAAAGTGGCGGGAGCCACGAGGAGCCAAGATGAAACGGAAGCGATTCAGTGAAGAACAGATTATTGGGATTC
>Ga0182014_10001752_pt1 | contig 28389 bp, 34 predicted proteins | sample 612S2DmetaG_FD_120489 | JGI IMG/M metagenome (GOLD analysis project Ga0182014, IMG submission 120489) | Permafrost microbial communities from Stordalen Mire, Sweden - 612S2D metaG | ecosystem: Environmental > Terrestrial > Soil > Wetlands > Permafrost | place: Sweden: Stordalen | collected... | reverse complement strand
GAAGGAGTACACTGATAAAATATTTTATCATGAGAGAATGGGTTACGCTGATCCAGCTAGGCAATTTGGCTTGGAGAAGGCTACCAATGATTGGGTGCTTCAGGTTGATGCGGATGAATTAGTACCATTAAAATTGAGAAATAAATTAATTCAGATAATGGATGAGGATTTAGCGGATATAATTATAATTCCCCATAATAACTATTTTTTTGGACATTTGATGGAGGGAACTGGCTGGGGAGCATTACAGGATAGTCATCACAGATTCTTTAAAAAGGATTATATTTTTATAACTCATAATATACACTCTTCCTTCATAGAAAGAGATGATGCAAGATATTATGAAATAAAAAATCCTGAGGAAGGATTTATACATTTTAACTATTTAAATATAGAGCAATTCATGGAAAAATTAAATCGTTACACTAGTATTGAAGCTGAAAATTTATTTGAATCCAGAGAGGATATTAAATTCAGAACAATTATTAATCAGATATTCAATGAATTCAAAAAACGATATCTAAATTTAAATGGACGTAAAGAAGGTTTTAGAGGATTTGGATTAAGTTTTTTAATGGCTACTTATCGTGTAGTAACGTATATGAAGTTAAAACTAATGAATGAGTATGATTCACTGAATCCAAGAGAGAAAATTGAAGATGAATATAATAATTTAGCCCGTGAAGTTATTAATGAGTATAAGGAATAAATTTTCTAATTAAAAAATTAAATTCATGATTTAATTAATTAATAAAATTTTATATTTACTTAATCTTTATTTAAATTAATTATTTCTTTAAAAATAGCATAATCTTCATCTGTAAAGGTTTTAAGAGCAATTATAACAGCGAAATATATTATAGCAGCAATAAAAATCTCTAAAAATAGGTTTAATTTAATGGTTATAATGAATAATGCCATTACAATACTCGCCAGAGCTGGCTTGATGATAACTGATGGTAAATTAATTTTGCTAAATGATTTAGAAAGAATGTAGAAACAGAGAATGAAAACAATCAATTCTGTAATTATAGTTACTACAGCAGCCCCTATGTAACTATAAATAGGTATAAGCACTAAATTCAGGGATATATTCACAGTCATAGAAATGAAGGTGATTTTAAGTAGTAAGTTTTGCCGATTCATAGCGGGAATTATTGTACCAAAGATATAATTTAAAAAGGTTATAGGAATAGACCAAATTAAGATCTGAAGGATCTCTATGGATGGTATAAATTTTGGATAGATAAAATGGATGATTTGAGGGGATAGAAGCGATACACCTACTGCGATGGGTAATGATAGTATAGTTAAGTATTTAAAAGATTTTTTGTAAGTGTACTTCAGTGAATCCTCAGAGGAGACGAAGAAATTCGAAAAAACGGGGAATATGGCTGTTGAAAAAACACCGGGAAGGAATAAGAAAACCATCATTAAATTGTAAGATGCACCATAATAACCCACTTGTACACTGGTTTTTAAGATGGATAAAAGTACAGTATCTATCCTGTAAGCTATTAAAGAGAAGATACTAACGAATGAAAGCGGTAATGCAGCCATAATAGCGGGTTTCCAGAAATCATAATCTACTTCAATTTTGGGTAAGTGAAACTTCCTTATGTAAAAAATCAAAGCGTAAACAAAAACTACTGCGTTAGATATAAGATATAAAGAAGCGAATGCCAGCACGTTCAAATGATAATAAATAACAGTAATTACACCTATAAGCATCAGAATACTGTTCATTATTGCTGCTAGTGATTGGAATTCCATCTCTTGATACGATTGAAATATTGAATAGAATACTCCTGAGAATGAATTGAATATTACTGACGCTGTTATAATATAAATTACATAGATCTCCTGTTGTGAATAATGTATCACATTAACTGTTACAAAAATAAGGAAAAACGTAAAGAAAGATAATATAATTTTCATTACAGTTGTGTTTGCCACATATTTTTTAGCTAAAGCTTTATCTCTGGAAACTTCCCGTACCGTAAGCGTCCCTAAACCTAGATCAGTGAAAACACCATAAATTGCAGTGAGTGCAAGAGCGGTTTGTATAATTCCAAATCCTAGAGGACCCAGGTAATTAGCCATATAAATAGCAATAAAAAAGCCTATAACATAAGTTATAATTTGTGATATGAATAATACAGTTGTATTTTTTGCTATTCTACGCACAGCACTCATATTGATTTACGTCCTAAAATTATAAATTTGGTAATAAGAAAAATAAAATAATAATTTTATATAAATATTAAATAATATCCTAATAGAAAATATCTGATAAAAAAAATTTATTAGATTTTTTAATTATATGTTCAAATTTTTACCAGCAAACCATCCTATAGTATCACGTAATTCTGATTTAAAATCATTATGGGGATGGAAACCAAATAAACTTGCTTCCGAAATGTCTGCCATGGAATGTTTAACATCTCCGGGTCTAGGCTCAGAATAAATTGGCATTATATTTTTCCCGATAACTTCATTGATTATTTTAACCAACTGATTAATTGTAGTACTCTTTCCCATAGCAGCATTAAATACACCAGTCACATTTGACTCGCAGGCTTTAATATTAGCTTCAGCAACATGTTTAACATATATGAAATCTCTGCTTTGTTCACCATCACCATATATAACTGGTCTCTTGTTATTCAAGATAGCATTAATGAAATTTGGTATAACTGCAGCGTACTGTGAGTTAGGATCCTGCCGAGGGCCGAAAATATTAAAGTAACGCAGTGAAACAGTGGGGAAACCATAAGCTTCGGTGAAGACCTGACAATACATTTCTCCTGCTATTTTATTAACGGCGTAGGGTGATAAAGGATTTAGAGGAGCCTCCTCACTTATAGGTAATGTATTATTATCACCATAAACCGCAGCTGATGATGCAAAAACTAATTTTTTTATACTACTATCCCTTGCTGCTATCAAAACCTTTAATGTACCATCAACATTGACTGTGTTATATTGGAGAGGATTTAAAATACTCCCAGGTACACTAACCAGAGCTGCTTGATGAAATACGTAATCTTTATCTTCAAAAATATTTTTAAGGTCTAAATCATTAATACTTCCCTTAATTAATTCTATATTCTCCTTATTTAAATGTTTAATATTATCTAGTTTACCACTGGATTGATCATCAATTATAGTGACCTCATTATTTTCAATTAAAGTTTCTACAATATGAGATCCAATAAAACCAAGACCACCAGTTACCACTATCTTTTTATCCTTCATTAGAGTCTTTCCTGAATAATTTTTTATAATAATTACATTAAATTTTTTTTATATCAATACTTTTTACTAAATTTTGATGAAAAATGTAACCATGTATTCGTAATTTTATTTAACTGACATTTATTAGTAGATCAAGGTAGCGATAAGACTGCTTATTATTCGGAAGTTTGTAGAGTATAAATTCCAATTTCTGCTGATTGCCAGATTGTTTTGGTTGGAAAGTTAAGGGAATTTCTTTTTTTTCACCATTAGCTAAAATAAAGCTTTGATTTTCCAGAGTCTCATTTTCAAGATTTACCACTAGTTGATAATTAGCTGTACTACCCTCATTGTTTATTACATTGATTGTTAGATTACCATTTTCACCTACACTCAGGTTAGTAGGATAGTTCCCAGCTTTTCCATTAGAACCTAAAATGTAAAATTGAGTGAATTTCTCGCTAGGTGAGGGATTAACTATTATGTAGATAACAGAGGCTGCAGCAATCACTATTGAAATAATTAGGATATACGATAATATTTTATCAACTCTCATTTAAGCACCATTCAGTAAAGTTTTCAACGTCTTTTATTAAATTATTTAGTAAATACTATTAAAATTTTAAGCCGGCATAAAATGCCCAAAATCTCTTTCTATTTATCTTATGGATTTTGTTATTGCTCTTATAATTCAATCAAGTGTAATATATATTTTTGTTTATTAAATAAAGTAAAAACATTTAGTGAATAATCCATAGATATCATTAAATAGTTAAATGTTTAACTCTTAAAATGAATTAATTGTTGTTATTCAAAAAATTGGGATAATGTTTCAGAATTATTTAGACTTCATTGGAATAACTTTTAAAAATATGAATAAATAAATCTTCTATTGGAAATTTGAGAAATAACACTGAGATTTGAAATATTTAATATAATCAAATAAGAATTTGAAAACATTTATATATTCAGTTTGATCTATCATGATTATTCATGCTAAAGAGAGTTTATAATGATAAATTATATAGGTTACATAATAGCCATAGCATCTGCAGTGATTCTAGGATTAATATTAAGACTTCCATTACTTCCAGAAAAGCCTATTAGACAATCTTGGACAATTAGTGTAATATTTCCAACAGCAGTGCTTGCTATAGGATTTACAGCAATCATATCAAAACTGGGATACCATTTAATTGGATACCAAGAATATTTAGTAGCACTAGTGATTGGTGTGCTAACTGCAATATTCTCTAAATTTATACTTGAAAGAATTCTACCCCCACCAGTCCAGGAGGAAGTCTCTTGAATGAAATAATAGGAATAATCATAGCAGCCATCATATCCTGGTTCAATTTCGTCCTAATAGATACATGGATGGGTCTTCCAGAAATGCCGGGTGTTAAAGGAGCAGATGTACTTGGGCGGGATATTAAAAAAAGAGGTGGAGATCTCGCGGGTGGATTCTTCCAAGGAAACATTGTTTGTTCTCCAGACGCTTCAGCAGGAACTCTATTAGCTGCTATCGGATGCTACTCCATAGGCACTCCTGAAGGTGGATTTATAGCAGCTACATTGGTTTATATAGGTAACAGGCTTTGTGCAGACCCGGGATATGCTGGTACTACTGGAGCCCTTACCATAACAGTTATAATAGTAGCAACATCCTTTATTGGAATAACCCCTGCTATGTTTATAGTTGGGATGCTCTTAGCTATAGTCACTATTCAAGGAATTTATCATTCTGGGTCATCTAAATTATTGGGTAAGATAGCCCAGAGGATGGGAAGGTACACTAAATTAACTTAAATTAAGAATCATTGAATTAATAAAAAGTTTCAACTGGATTAAAAATAATAGGTTTGATGAATAAATGTCGATTTTGATCGAAATTGTTGGTGTCATAATAATTTTAATGGCATTTAGAGCCCTTGTTGCTCAGGATAGATCCGAGAGGATGTTCTACTTGAATGCGATGAGTTTTGGATTCTCTGCTCTTATTGCATTATCCATACCGACACCGTTCGGAGCTATAATTGCCATAACTTACTTTGTAACCTCTACTTTAAGTTCCAATGTTATAGCTTACTCCATTGGAAGAGTCAAAAATGAAATTATTTTAGAGGAGTGAAAGGTGGAAAAATTATGAGTTCAATTTTAGATCTTATAACCATAACCAATGTTTCAGCTGTAGTATTGGTTATTGGTACATTGGGTGTTATAGCCCTTCCTAAACCTATTGATAAAGTTATAATGCTATCAATACTCCAAGGCGGATTAATAGGCACGATAGTGGCTGCTAAATATCTGGATGTAGCCATGGCGGCTGCTATATTTGATCCTATTGCAACAGTTATCTTTTTAATTGGAATAATTAAAATAGATGAAATAAGAAAGAAGAAAGAGAAAGAAAAAGCCGGGGAGGAAGGTATCCTTGCTTGATATTTACACATGGTTTTATACAGGTGTTGCACTGGTTATAATAGGCAGTATAGGTACTGTAATAGGTCCTGGGGTAAATGATCCTATCATAAGGACTCTTAACACAGAAATACCAGCTATAGGACTTTCATTAATACTTCTAACTTACAATAGTACTATTGCACTTTTAACTTACATAGCAGCTACCACGATCATATCGATGATACTTCTAAGAGCAATTGTAAGACTAGAAGAATTGGGGGCAGAACTTTGAAATTGGGAAGAATCTGGAATACACTAGCTAATCCTAAAAGAATCCCCCGATTTTATTCAGTGATAGTAGGTTTAGTATTAATAGCAGGTTTCATAGTACCAATGGCATATGATAATCATCAATTATACCCTAGACCAACACCACAATTACAGATTGATGAACAAGACCCATTTGCTCCTTATGATAGGGGGGGTGCACCTTTAACAGAGCCGGGTATTGTTAAATCACAGTATCCACAATTTGCAGCTAAGCAAGGTTATGTAACTGGATATCTGTCACCTATTTCCATCCTTGTAAGTAATACTACCCTATATTTCGGTACATCCATTTATTCATCTCCAGGTGGATTAATAGATGAGATACTTTATTATAGCCGAGGTTTCGACACCGTGCTAGAGTCTAGCATATTAATGATGGCATTCGTGGTAGCTTCATGGGTCGCACTTAACTTCACTATGAAAAGGAAGGAGGACTGAATTTGACAGCAACAGTACTCGTACCTAATGTAGTATCACCTGTTGTAGTGGGATTATTTTTACCAGCCGTATTTACTGGAATAACCGTTGGTTTAATTGGTTTATTAGCAATATCATATCAGAAAAATGACCTCCATGCACTGATACTCACTGATATAGTGGGTATTGGAATGCTCATAATCGTGGCTTCAGTAGGAACAGATTTAGCAGAGTCGCTGGTTCTTCCTGGTTTAGTGGTGGAATTAGCTGAAATAATGGCTATATCCGAGATTCTCATGAGCAGAGAAATAAGAAAACAGGGTAAAAGTGTAGAATTATTCCCGTTACCTCTAAACTTGGATATGGAAGTTTTAACCACTGCTCCCGTATTTTTCGCGGTTATTTTAGTAGCATATGGGGCATTTCTAAGTGGTTTTACTGGAGGAGCTATAGCTGGTGGAGGAATATTATTCTATGTAATTTCCAGAATTGCTAGGGGAGTTCCATCTAACACATGGGAAGGTTTAGCTGGCGCATCCGGTATAGCTTGGTGCCTATGGCTGGTGGGATTCTTAATATTCTTCGTAGCGCCAGATTACTGGTTATTAGCATTATTCCTATCAGCATTTGGAGTATTCATTAAAGTTACCTTTAAAGCAAGTTTAGTTGGTGTTATGGGCCGAGAAGAATTCAAAAAGGAGTAAAATTTCATGGATATATCAATATTAGGCGGACCAATTCTGGGTATAATTCCTTTAGGAGACATTGTACTATATTTCACACCTTTTAACCTGTTCATGTTTGCTGCTGCACTTGCATTTACTGCACTTATTGCAATTAGTAGTACAGAAAGCCAAGTTGAAGCAGAATTTGGAACTCTTAAGAATAGAGAAGTTAAAGTGGACAAAGCTGAATTTAAATTAAGGAGATTCTTAGCTATAGTCTGTGGTTTAGCGACTGCGGGGGCTATGGTGACTGGAGACTTGTTTGATTTCACCCTTTTCGTAACTTTAATCGGAATCGTTAATATAGGTATTGTAGCAGCAGTTAAAGAAATAGATGTTTTAGATGCTGCATTCCAGTATGGATTAATCGCAATGATAGGTACATTACCTTTATTCGGCGGGGCGGCATTGGTACTTGCCGCAACTGGAACTATTAGTCTACTTCAGATTGTTCAAATTCCTTACACCACCAGTTTGATGGCTTTTGGATCTATACTTTTCTTCCTTGGTGTCGCTGGCGAGACAGGGGTAGCACCTTTCTTTGCCACTAAAGCAGAGATGTTCAGAACCCCAGGTTCTCCTTTCCTACTAATAATACATTTAAGTTCTTTATTAGTGATTGTAAGGACTATTGAGATACTTTTAATCATAAATAAACCATTCTAAATTGAAATGTTATTGTTTCATAATTTCCCAATTCTTTAAATTAAAATAAAAAAAGGTGAAAAAACTAATGGATAAATTAAAAGCAGTCAGCTGGTTTATATTTGTAATTTCAGTGGCTAGCATTTTGTACGCACTAATAATCAATCCACCAAATTGGATAGTTTATGCAATTTCCATTGTATTTATACCATTATCAATACTCTCCTTTGGATTATTATCCATGGCTAGGGGTAAAAAAGAAGAAGAAGAGGATAAAAGAAAAGAACCATTTATTGGGTACTGAAAAAATATAGAAAATTCTATCATAATATACGTACAATAACCGGTGATATAAAATGAATTTAATGGCTAACATCCTTCTGAACGTTATAATTTCGTTCTTAGTGGGAAGCGTCCTTCTCGGGCTTCAGAGAAAGGTTATGGCTCGAATACAGATGAGACCGGGACCCCCTATAATTCAGCATTTATTGCACACCTTTAAATTCTTCCTTAAGGAATCAGCATTCCCTAAAACGGCAGCCATGCCTTTTTACATTGCTATTACTGCTATGTTATGTGTTATATGGGTAGCAGCTGTTATAGTAGGTCCCGTAACCGAAGGATCGCTTTTACTGTTCTTTGCCATATATGCAATTCACAAGATTGTGGAACATAATGCTGGATCTTCTTCAGGCTCACCTTATGGTAAATTAAGTTGTGTAAGGGCGGTATTTTCTGCAGCAGCTGAAGTACCTTTGTTTGCTGTGCTCATAATAATATACCTTAAAACCGGGACTATGATTCTCAGTAATATCGTTACATATCAAAACCAGCATGGGGCCTTACTTTTAAGTATACCATTAGCTGCTCTCATGTTTTTTGTACTGATACTTTCTAAGTCTCCTTATTCCCCATTCGCCATTACAAAGGGAAAAGATATAGTATCTGGATATGAAACCGAACATTTTGGCCTTTTAAGAGGATATTTAATGTTTTCAGAATCCATAGCTTGGTATATGCTTTTATGGATCTTTCTAACTGTATTTATTGGTGGATTAAATCCGGTGGGTTATCTAATTGGAATGGTGGTTATAACTGCATTTGTGGCGTTTATTAATGCCTTAACTCCTATATTAAATCCGAATCATTCGGTAATGACTCAAGTAACACTAGCCTTTATAGGGATTGTGGGTTCAGTGATATTACTTCTATACTAAAAATGCTAAAATGAATGAAGGGAGAATTTTATAAAATGGAAGAAAAAGAAAAAGATACATTGTTTCTGATGGCTTTAGCTGTATTCGGCGCGTTTCTGATGAGTGTATTGGCAACTTTTCTACAATTGATAATAGTACTGCCTTTAACTATAGCAGTTTTCTTGATTATGATCCTCACCCTGTTATTTTATAAAAAAACAGCCATCAATTTATCTGAAAATTTAGAGAATTGGGCCATGATATTAGTGGTTATATTATTCGCGATTTCGTTTATATACCTTTTCAGACCAGCTTAAAGGTGAATAGAAAAATGTATGATCAAATCTTTTATTTACTTTATATACTCTCATTTGTAATTGGATCTATAGCGGGATTAGTTTTCAGCTATAAAAAATATACTGAACCATTTATAACCCGTAATATAGATTTAATAGCCTTAATATTGGCTATAATTGGTTGGATGTTGGTATTAAACTATCCATTAATATCAATAATTCCATCATTTGTTACCATCGCCATCGGTGTGTTTCTAATAGCCATAGTAATTGGTATGAGACCGGGATATGGAAGATATGAAACCATAATTGGATTTGCACTTGCTGGACTCATCTGGATTTTAAGGACGGTTATATTATGACTGAAGAACAATTCGGAGATGAATTAGAAGAAGAATTCGAATATGTTAAAGAAGAAGAAGCAGTTAATGATGAAGAACTTCTCCTTAGAATGAAAAAAAGAATAATTAAAAGTTACACTTGTCATAAAGATGTTATCATTCCATTTTCGGAGGAACTTAAAATTTCACCAGAAGAACTAGAAGAAATCCTCATGAAAAGACTGGATATGTCTAGTCTAGAGGCTTTACAACCCCGATTCGAATCATCCAAATTTAGATGTACTAAAGAAAGAATACATACTGATTTAAGGCTTTGTTGGCTCTGTGATGTAATTAATATTTTAACTGAAGATGAAGCAGAGGAAATAAAAAATAAAATAACATTTGAGGTTATTAAAGAAAATAAATCTTATGAAAATGCATTAGAAGACGGTAAGAGAGAACTATTAGAGTATTTAAAGAGGTAAAGAAATGTTAGATGCGCTTAAAGACGTTATACGAAAAAGTTCCATCCATGTTTGTCTAATAAATACTGGAGGCTGTAATGGCTGCGATATAGAAGTAGTAGCTCTGCTTTCCCCTCGTTACGACTTGGAACAATACGGGATCTACGTGCACAATAATCCCCGTGAAGCAGACGTCATACTCGTTGCCGGCGCTGTAACCGAACAATGGAGAGAAAAATTGCAAAGAATATATGCTAAAGTACCTGAACCTAAAATAGTAGTGGCTATTGGAAATTGCCCATTATCTGGAGATGTATTCAATCAAGAAGGATCCAGTGTTTATGCTCCTGTATCAGATTTCATACCTGTGGACGCTGAAGTCTCCGGATGTCCACCTCGACCTTCAGAGATCTTAGCTGCTATTTTAAGTGTTGGACCTAACGCGATAGCAGCTAGAGGGAGGCAGAAATTATGATATTACCGATTGGACCAATACATCCCAGTCTCAAGGAACCCCTTCGTTTAAAACTTAAAACACAGGGAGAGAAGGTTTTAAGTGCTGAAATTGATTATGGATACGTTCATCGAGGTATTGAAAGAATAATGAAAGGTAAAACCTGGCAAAAAGGTATATACTTATCTGAAAGGGTCTGTGGGATATGCTCATACATTCATACTCAGACTTTTGCCGAGACATTTGAAAGTATCGCGGGTGAAACAGCACCATTGCGTGCTCAATTCTTAAGAGTATTAACTAACGAGTTGGATAGGATTCAAAGTCATTTACTAGCTAACTCCACATATTTCAAATCTTTAGAGCATGAAACTCTTTTCATGTACATGTTATATCTTCGAGAACCAGTTATGGATGCTATAGAACTTTTAACTGGTAACAGAGTTAATATGGGTTGGAATGTGGTGGGTGGAGTTAGAATGGATGCTAAACAAACCCATTTGGATAGTATAATGAAAATAATGCTTAATCTAGAGTCAGAATATGATAGATACGTGCAGATGTTTGAGAAAGGTCCATTAGTTGGTTTAAGGTCTCATGATGTAGGTAAAATGACCAGAGATGAGGCTATCAAAGCACGAGCAGTGGGACCTATTGGAAGAGCCTCTGGATTAGAACATGATCTAAGAGAGAATCATCACACATATAGAGATCATTTAGATTTAAAAGTTATCTGGAGAAAGGAAGGAGATAACTTCGCTCGTAACATGAATAGATTTGATGAAATCACACAATCTATTAATCTTATCAAACAGGTTATTGAGAATTTACCTGAAGGAGAAGTAAGAAAAAAAATCGATATACCAGCAGGGTATGGTGATTGGAGAAATGAAGCACCTCGAGGAGAAGTGACTTATACGATTGAAACTAACGGTAACCTTATAAAAAATATTTCTATAAGAACCCCTAGCATAATGAATATTGATGCTTGCGCTAAATATATGTTTAATGATGTGGCGACAGTTTCAGATGCAGTGGCCACCTATGCCAGTGTAGATCCATGCATAGCCTGCACTGAAAGAGTAGTTATAGTGGATGAATTTGGTAAGAGCCAGGAATTTGATTATCCAAATTATCCAGGAAATATGAAATTAAAGATTTAAAAAAAAATTTTAATCTAATTTAAAAAAATGGATTATGTGATGATGATATGTCCTCAGTGATATGGTACTTATACGAATTCGCCAGAAAATCTTGGGCTGAAAAATTTACCGTGGCTAAAACAGAACAGGAGATTATGGAAACACCATCTAGATGGAGGAATTTCCCTGAAGTTAGAAAAGAGTACTGTATAGCGTGTGGAGCATGTACAGCTGCTTGCCCTGCACCAATGGCTATAAAATTAGTGAGAAGCAGCGACACTAGTGAAGAAGAGGGTATAACTTATCCAGTTATAAACACTAGGGGTTGTATAAGATGTGGTTTCTGCGCTGAAGTATGTCCAACTGACCCTAAAACCTTACTATGTGGTGAGAATCATCTTATACGGGAAGAATTCACCATTCTACCTGTAGATAAAATGTTTGTAATGGATGATTACTTATGCATTAGATGTAAAAAGTGTTTGAATTCCTGTAAAGTCGGTGCAGTATCAGAAGTTGACGGGAAGATGGTTATAGATCAATCCAAATGCATAGCCTGCGGAGAATGCATTAAAAACTGCCCTGTTAAAGGTGCGATTAAAGGTGTATTCATCTCTCATGTTGAGGAGCAGAAGGAAATAATAAATCTTGTGGTGAATACGTTAGAAAATCGAATTAATGCAGAACAGGATAAAATTAAGGATTTAGAACCCGAAGAGGTTTACAAATTTGATTTCCCTATTGATGAATTAGTTGAACAAGCCCGGGAGATTATACCTAAAGAGGAATTAATCAGAGATACTTTCGAGAAGATAACTGACCGTTTAAAAATGAGAGTCATTACTTGGGATGATGAAAAATGTAAAAGCTGCAAACTATGTGTTGATGAATGTCCAGTAGGCGCCATCACCTATGATGAGGATAAAGGAATTCAACGAGACCAGGATAAATGTCTTAAATGCAGTACATGCTATCAGACATGCCCATTTGGAGTGGCTGGATTTTATGTGGCGAGATTCCTCCTATCAGAAGCAAAATTAGATGAAGGCGTAATACACGTAACGGTTAAACCATCCCAATTACCAGTATAAAGGAGTTGTTTATTATACCAGAAAGCCAGAGCACCACTAAAAAATCACATAAACCACTTAGAGAAGTTGAAGTTGAATATGAAGTGGATTATAAAAAATGTGAAATATGTCCGGATAAACCATGTCTTTTATCTTGCCCAGTAGATGCTTTACACGAAATACCTCCAGATAATCGTATTGAAATAGATGAGAAATGTATTGGATGTGTGTTATGCAGGGAAGCATGTCCATATGATGCTATAAAGATGAGAACCACCCTTGCAGAACCTGTAAGAGAAAATGTACCTAATATAAATGTTAAACTTTGCAGGCAATGCGGTGCCTGTGTTCAAGCGTGTAAAATGGGTGCTATACATCTTGAATCCACTGGTACTGAGGAAGCGCATAGTGTAATTGATGAGGATAAATGTGTTCGCTGCGGTTACTGCGCTAGAGCATGTCCAACCGAAGCTATAAAGTATGGTGAAATCATGCCTCGGTCAGTGGTGGGTGGTAAAGCAATTGTGGTTGATCAAGAAGAATGTATAGGATGCATGACTTGTACTAGAGTCTGCCCTTCACGTGGAGCTATAAATGTTGGTGAAGTGAATAAATTACCATTCATAAATCCATCTTACTGCGCCCGGTGTGAGGAATGTATGAATGTTTGCCCCACTACATCCATTACATACTCTTCAAGGAAGAGAGCGTATGAAAAATTTAATAAAATTAAAACCATGGAGTTAGCCTCAGAAATCCTGGAGAAAGATACTAATAGGCTTTCTAAAGATGCGACTAGAATAAACATGATTTTCAATAAAATAGCTCGAGATGTAAGTTATCGTCATCTAGAGCCGGAGTTTGAAGAGGATGTGACTGATATTATAAAGGATGAAATCAGAGGTATGGTGGATGTAGGACTGGAAATAGAAGATATTGGGGAGATTATTGAAAGAACTAATCCTAAACGTGAAGTCACAGTTGTAGAGGAATTGTGTGTTGGTTGTGGTGCTTGTATTGAGGAATGTCCAGTGGAATGTATAGAGTTGGAGATGCCCTCCCCGATTCATATAGGTGAAGAATGTGTTTATTGTGGGAAATGTATTGATGTATGCCCTTTTGATGCTATAACTATTAGGGAAGAAGTTTTTTATTCTAATGAGGGTAGAATATTCTTTTCTAGAGAAAAACTTGAGGGAACTCGGGTAGGTGAAGTAATTATAGAAGAATCATCTTGCCAATCCTGCGGTGTATGTGTTAATCGGTGTCCTGAAGGTGCTATGACTATTGAAGATGATAAAGTAATTATTGACGCAGAGAAATGTATTTTATGCGGTGTTTGTGAAGCAATATGTCCCGTTCGAGCTGTTAAATTAAAAACCGAAAACATGTAAAAATTATTATTTTATAGATTTTAATTTTATTCTTTTTTATATTGATTAGTGAATCTGGATTAAATGGAAATTTTATGATTGGAGGTAGGATGGAATTTTGAATAGAAGATTCTTTGTTTCTGATTGTGAAGGTCCTATATCTATAAATGATAATGCATTTGAATTATCTAGTTATTTTATAGAGGATGGAGAAAAATTCTTTGAAATAATTAGTAAATATGATGATATTCTCGTTGAAGTGGTGAAAAGACAGGGTTATAATGCGGGAGGAACATTAAAATTTATATTACCATTTTTAAAAGCTTGCGGGGCAACAAATGATAATATAAAAAGTTTTTCACAGGAAAATGTGCTTTTAATACCTGGTGCTCTTGACACACTTCAATATATATATAATTTAATGCCATCATTCATTGTAAGCACCAGTTACCAGCAATATATTCATGCTTTATGTGATTCAACAGGATTTCCCTATGAAAATACCTATTCAACTCAGTTAGATATTGACAAATATAATTTATCATCAAAAGAGAAAAATCGATTAATGGAAATTAAAGAGGAAATAATAGATAATCCTGAATTTGAAAATCTGGATAGAATATTCTGGGAGGAACTCCCTAAAATGAGTATAGGCAGAATTATTAAGGATGTTAATCCGATAGGTGGAGAAGGTAAAAAAAATGCTTTAAAAGATATAATAAGCAAATTTCAGTTTAACACATCAGATTTAGCATATGTGGGGGATAGTATAACTGATCTCCAACCTTTAAAATTCGCCTTTGAAAAAGGTGGATTGGCGATTTCCTTCAATGGTAATGAATATGCAGTCAAAGAAGCTGAAGTAGTTATTATGGCTGATAACACATTAATAATTTCCATAATAGTTGATCTGTTTAATAAAGCAGGCAGAACTGGAGTCTTGGAATTTATAAATGCTTTTATTGATGATCCACAGTTAGCACTATTTAATTACCCTGTAGATCCTCAATTAACCCTGAAATTTCCTTCTATGAGTAATTCAAAAATAAGAATCGTAGACAGTGATAATTTAGACGAATTATTAGAAGAAAGTTTAAAATATCGTAAAAAGGTTAGAGGAGATATTATAGGGGGTTTAGGATAGTATGCTTACAAGTTTAATTGAAAAAATGGTGGAGGATACTTATTCTGAAGTCTTCTCAGGAATATGCTGTCGAGTTATAATAACGGCTGATGATGATGAAACAATTAGTAGGGCAGCCTTTGACGCCACAGCCACTCCCGGTGCAGTTATTGGGAGAGTGGAAGGAGGTGTAGAAGCTTTTCTAAATGAAGATGAAACTCCTGATGGTAGAAGAGGTGCCATTTTACAATTCTGGTACAAAAAAGATGATTTAGAAAAATTTGAGTTAGAATTATCCTACCGTATTCGTCAGGATATTCTTGTAAAGCCATTTACGCGAATATTTGATGCTTCAATAAATCCTATAGGAATGATTGATACTATGAAGCATGTGGGGCATTGTGGTGATGGATATGAATGGATAGAGCATTCATATGGACGTGATATGATTGTAATACCTATCGCCATACCTGATTTTATGATTGAACGTAAATTAGGTTATTCCAATGGATTTATGGGTGCCAACTTTTGGTACATGTGTCGTTCTAAAGAAGCAGTTATGAATGCCGGTAAAAAGGCTCTTAAAGCAATAAGTGAGGTTGAGGGAGTTATAACTCCTTTTGATATATGTTCAGCAATGTCTAAACCTGAGACTAATTATCCTTGGATTGGACCTACTACTAACCATCCTTACTGCCCCTCCTTGAGAACCGTGCTTGGTAAACAGTCATTGATTCCTGAGGATGTTCATTATATTCCGGAAATTGTTATTAATGGTTTAAATGAGGATGTTGTTGAAGAATCCTTAATGGTAGGTATAAAGGCTGTATTAGATGTTGAGGATGTTTTAAGAGTATCTGCAGGAAATTATGAAGGAATATTAGGTGATTATAAAATTTATTTAAGAGAGTTGTTTGAATGAGTCTTGATGTGGTAGGCTTTGGTGCTTTAAATGTAGATAAACTGTATCAAGTAAATAGAATAGCTAAAGAGGATGAAGAAGTTTACATAAAAGATTTAAATTTATCATGTGGAGGATCAGCTGCTAATACTATGGTGGGGCTTTCAAGATTAGGATTAAAAACTGGATATATTGGTAAAGTTTCAAATGATCCTGAAGGCAATCTTATATTGGAGAATCTTAAAAATGAGGATGTTAATACTAATGGAGTAATTATAGGGGAAGGTAGAAGTGGTTGTGTAATGGGTTATGTAGATTTAAGTGGTCAAAGGGCATTATATGTTGATCCTGGAGTAAATGATTTAATTAAACCAGAAGAAATTAAAATTGAATATCTTAAAGATGTAAAAATCCTGCATCTTACATCATTTGTAGGTGAATCGATAAAAGCCCAGGAGGCACTTTTAGGGGAATTACCCTCCACTGTGAATGTTAGTTTTGACCCGGGCAGGATATATGCTGAAAAAGGTTTAAGATATCTTAAAAAGATTTTGGAGAGAACTAATATACTCCTTATAAATGAAGAGGAGTTAAAAATATTAACCAGTAAAAATAGCACATTTGAAGATAGGATCAATGCTTTAATGAACTATGAACTAGATTTAATTGTAGTTAAACGTGGTGAGAAGGGTTGTTATGTTATGAATGTTAAGGAATCACATTCCATAGAGGCATTCCAGGTTAAATGCAAGGACACCACAGGTGCGGGAGATGCTTTTAACTCAGGATTCATTTATGGATTATTAGAAGGGAAAAACCTCTATAATTCCTGTGTTATAGGTAATTATGTGGCTGCTTGTTGTGTGGAAGAAATAGGTACTATAAATGGTCTTCCAGATTCCTCTAAAGTTAAAAAAAATACTTTATAAATTAAAAAAATAAGTAATAAGATTTAAAATATAAATTGATGGAATCTCTAAAAAATATTTATGATAATATTTATGATAAGTTAATGTAAAAAAACATTAACGGGGCAGTGTTATTTATGGATATAACTTTTAAAAAGAAAAAACAAGACCTTGAAGGGGAATTAAAGATTAAATCATTGGATATTGAGCACATTGATGAGGATTTCCAACCAGAAATAGAAAGCTGCGCATTAAAACAGAAATTCATTACCATATCTCCTGAATGTGTAAGATGTAATCTCTGCGTGGAGGAATGTCCGGTTGAGGCGATAAATCCTTCAGAATCAACTAAATCTGCTAAAATCCTTTATAATTGTGTTAAATGTGAAATATGCGCTCAAACATGTCCTGTTAAAGCAGTTAAAGTTATAGAGAGTACATCAAGTATAGATGAAGATGTGAAATATCATATTAAAGATTTAAAGATTCCTCACCGTAGATTAAGGATGAATGAGATTAAAGTAGATGAGGATAAATGTAAAACCTGTAATACTTGTATTAAATTCTGCCCCACTGAAGCAATAACAGTCGAAGAGGATGAGAAGGCTATAATAGATAAAAGTCTTTGTATAGGATGCGGTGCATGTGTCAATGTTTGCCCTGAAGAAGCTATAACTCTTGAACGTGATTTAGGACCAGTGATTAAAACTAAAGAACTCCTAATAGATCAGGAAACCTGTGTACAATGTCAAGTATGTGAGGAAAACTGTCCCATTGATGCTATAAAACTCGAAGGAGATAAAGTAACGCTTAATGAGGATAAATGTATATTATGTGATGTTTGTTCAACTAAATGCCCGGTAGGAGCATTAAAACTGGAGAGATTGCCCCATGAAAGTTAAAGAAATAATGGATAAAGAATTTATAGTTGTATCGCCTGATCAAAAGGTTGATGAAGTATCAATCAAGATGGAAAAAAAAAGAAAATTCACCACTCCTGTTGTGGATGATGATGAGAAGCTTGTGGGATGGATTACCTCATTAGATGTAACTAGAGGCCTCAGAGAACATAAAAAGAAAGTTAAAGATATTATGTATTCTAGAGAGGAAATTGTCCATGTTTATGAAAATGATACTGCCAGGTTAGCGGTTTTAGAAGCGTCTAAGCATAAATTGGTTAGTATACCAGTACTTAATGAAGAAGAAGTTGTAGTTGGAGTTGTTAGAACCTTTGATATAGTGAAAACTCTATCTCAATTGTATGAAATCAAAGTTTATAAAATTTTCGAGGCTATGGAACAGGAACTTAAGGGTGTAAGTTGGGATGAATTAATGGAAGCCTCTGCCATTGTTACCAAGAGGAGCACTGGTGAAAGAATCACCGCTGAAGAATATGAACAAAGAATTAGAAATTCCACATTTGGTGAGGCTATATGGGCAACTGGTGGGTTAGAAAAGTTTTTTGTAGGTTTCACAGCTATTGGAGAACTAGTAATTGCCAGGAAGGTTGCCAGAGCCAGAAAATAGAATTAATTCAATAATTATCATTGAATTTATATTCTACTTATAATTTATTTAATTCTATAATTTTTTTTAAATAGACTTTTTATTTTATTAACTCTTATTGAGCATTAGAAATCATTTTTTAAGTTTCAATCAACCGGAACCTATATATCAAATAACTATTGTTAATTAATATCTACCAGTGACTGAACTTAATAAAAATATTTTAAAAATAAATTATTTTCAATTTTCAGTTGAAGTTAATAAAACTTCTTTTAAATGAAAATATTTAAGAATTAGGAGATAAATAATTGAAATTCGATACAAAATCCATACATGAAGGCAGGAAACCGGATCCCCTTACAGGAGCAATTTCCACACCCATATATCAAACTTCTACATTCGTATTCGAAGATTATGATAAACCAGGTGAACATGATTACTCCAGAACTAGCAACCCCACTAGAAGTGCACTGGGAGAAGCTATAGCTGGTTTAGAAGGTGGACACCAAGGATTTGCATTTTCAAGCGGCATGGCTGCTGTAACCACTGCGATACATCTTTTAAAAGCAGGAGATCATATTATATCGTGTGATGATCTTTATGGTGGTTCCCACAGACTTTTTTCGGAGATAATGACTAAATTCGGATTAGAATTCACTTTTATGAGGTTGGATGATGAAGAAAAAATTCAAGAAGCAATAAAACCCAATACTAAAATGATCTGGATAGAAACACCATCCAATCCATTATTAAACATAACAGATCTGGAAATGGTTTCCAGGATTGCTAAGGATAATGAAATACTGACTGCTGCAGATAATACTTTCTCAAGTCCATACTTCTTAAGACCTTTAGAATATAATATTGATCTAGTAATACATTCCACAACCAAATATTTGAATGGACACTCAGATGTTATTGGAGGTGCAGTAGTTACGTCTAGTGAGGAGCTTTCAGAGGAAATTCAATTTCTTCTTAATGGAATGGGAACTAATGCATCACCATTAGACTCTTGGCTAGTCTTAAGAGGTATTAAAACTCTTCCTCTAAGGATGAAGAAACATGCTAAAAATGCCATGACCATAGCCCAGTATTTAAGTGATCATCCAAGGGTTAAAGAAGTCTTCTATCCGGGATTAACATCTCATAAGGGACATGAAATTGCTAAAAAACAGATGGATGGTTTTGGTGGAGTGGTGTCATTCAAAATAGATACAAATGTAGTTGAATTCCTCAGAGGGTTGGATATATTCGCTCTGGCTGAATCATTGGGAGGTGCGGATTCTTTGGTGGAACATGCAGCTACAATGAGTCATGCTTCTATGAATGAGGAGGTTAGGAATAAAGCAGGTATCACTGATGATCTTATCCGATTATCAGTAGGTTTAGAGGATGTAAATGATCTTATTGAAGATTTAGATAAAGGATTCAAATGATATATAAATAGAAGGATTATTTTGATGAGTGAATTAACCAAATTAAAGATTGAACTACTCTGTAAAGGAATAAGAATAGATTCTAAAGAACCATATTACAGAGAAGTAGTGCCTGAGACATATGCTGAAGGAGGTAAATCTAGAGCTGGAGTAGCTGGTAGTGGCAAATCATTTCTTTTAGGTTGTGAAGAACCTTGCAATGTCGGAGTTTTACAGCCATTTCTCAAGGAATCACCTTACGCATTTAAAATAATAGATAACCAAGGTTGGATTCTAAAGAATGGTGAAAAAACTATTAAAGCCACATTAAGAGAACCAAAATGGCACTCAACAGATCTTTTGAATGAAATCCAGTTACATGGAATAAATTCAATAGCCACTGCAATTTCTAATTCATGTATTTATAAAAAGCAAGGAGTTGGCTGTAAGTTCTGTATAATTGATGTTGGTCGAGAAGTAGTTTTTCATGACCCATATAAGATTGCAAGATCAATAGAAACAATCGAAAAAAATCCGGATCTCAGGTTATGTTTTGATATTGAAGATAAATATAATCCAAATCTTGATGAAGAAGAACTTTTAAGACGAAAAAGATACATAGAACCCAAAGATATTAATATAAATGCTGGAGCCCTTAAAAATGCAGTGGAAATTTATGGAAACACTATTTCACAGATAAAACGTGTTAGTAAACTTCCTATTTTCATAGAAATTGGTCCTATGAATAAAGATAAAATTGAAACTCTTTATTCTGCTGGTAAAGATGCATTAAGTTTTAATTTAGAAGTTTATGATAAAAATGCAAGAAAAAATGTAATTCCAGGTAAAGCCAAGATTAATACTCCTGATGTATACTTCGACGCTATGAAAAATGCTTCTGATATAATTGGAGAAAATCAGGTAAGCTCTTGGATATTAATTGGACTTGAGCCTCCTGAAAAAACCATAGAAGGGATCAAGAAAATAGCAGAAGCAGGTGCGATACCTCTGCCAAAACCGTTCAGACCGTTATACGGTGCAGATTATGAAAAAAGAAAACCTCCTACAATAAAGGATGCGATTTTAATTTATACCGAATGGTTAGACACAATCAAAGAGTATGGTTTGAATCCTTTTAAAGCTAAAGCAGGTTGTGTACGATGTAACGCATGTTTTCCCATACGAGAATTATTGAAATATGGTATCTAGTAAATATTTTAAAAATTTGAATAATAATGGTTTGGAAATCTCTTTTAAGAGCAGATGCAGTTAAAATTGTTTTTTTCTATAAGAAATGAATATTTGCGTTATTTATTAGTTGGGGTTCATGTAATACCATGAGTTTTTAAATTTTGAATCTAAATTGGGTTAAAAAAATAATTAATGACAAATATATAAGTAAAAATTAATATAACAATTGTTAATATTTATTTTCATTTGATTACTTTAATCTATGAAACTAAAAATAACTAATTAAATGGGAAATAATGTTTGAAGAAGATATCTAATAATTAAAGAGTATAAATGTATATAAAAATGATTTAAAAATTTAGAACATAATTAAAAGTTTAAATTAACTATCACTTAACTTATTGGAAATTTAGAATGCAAACTCTATTGGAAGGAGATAAAAAATGAGTGAAATAGTGCCTGACAGGCCTATAATAGTAAGATATGGAGAAATAGGAGTTAAAAGCCCCAAAGTTAGACGTAGATTTGAAAGAAGATTAATATCCAACATTAAAGTACTCATAGATTGTGAAATAGAATTAACACAGGGCAGGATATTCCTATACCCTAATGATTATGAACAGGCTTTAAAATCATTAGAAAAAATTTTCGGTGTAGTTTCATTCAGTCCCACCCTATCCACTAAAACAGATCATGATTCCATAAAAAATACTCTAACAAGTTATGTTAAAGAATTAGTAGAACAGAATCTATTTTTACCAGATAACACTTTCGCTATTAGATGTCGTAGAGTAGGGGAACATGAATTCACTAGCCAGGAAATGGCTGCTTACTGTGGTGCAGTAGTGGTGGAAGAAACTAATGCACCAGTTAATCTCTCCAACCCCGACTTCCAGATTTACGTGGAAGTCCGGGATGATAAAACATACTTCTTCCATAAAAAGATTCCAGGGTTAGGTGGCCTACCTATTGGAACTCAAGGAAGAGTAATATCTTTAGTTTCAGGTGGTATAGACTCACCAGTAGCAACTTTTCAAATGATGAAGAGAGGCTGCGATGTAACTATATTACACTTTAATAATGATCCATATACCAAATGCTCAGGTGGATGTAAGATAATAAAAATTGTTGAAAAACTTAAAGAGTATTCATCAGGCTCTAAATTAAATTTTTACACTGTTAAATACGGAGATTTCCTGGGAAAATGTTTGGAAGAGGCACCCTCCAGAATGACCTGTGTACTTTGTAAAAGTGGAATGTATCAGATCGCTGAGAAATTAGCAAGAGAAGAAAAAGCATTGGCCATAGTAGATGGCAGTAGTTTAGGTCAGGTAGCATCTCAAACTTTACCAAACATTCTAGCCACTCGTCACTCCACTAAATTACCCGTTCTAAGCCCATTGATTGGATTGGATAAGGTGGAGATCCAGAAAATTGCTGAGAAAATTGGAACCTTTGAAATATCTATACTGCCGGAGAGCGACTGCTCCGCTGCTCCGAAACATCCAGAAACTAATGCAGTTCTTGAAAATGTACTTCAGGTTCAAGAGGATATTGAGATGAGCCAAGAACTAGAGAATATTTTATCCACACTGGAGGAAATCTCCTTAAAAAATTATTTAAAAGAGGCTGATTGAATATTTCGATTCAATAAATGAAATATTATATATTCATTAAATCTCTTAATATAATTATAGATTAATTTACTGAATTGACTAAAAAAAGAGGAGAGGATAAAGAATGGAAATATTTTCCAAAGTATCTGAAAAAGATGTAACAAAAGCCATAGTTTCTGAATTTGCTGATGAATTCCTAGATTATATAGAAAGTGACGTGATAATAGTAGGAGCAGGTCCAAGCGGTCTTTTCGCAGCTAAAAGACTAGCAGAAAAAGGTGTAAAAACATTATTAATTGAAAGTAACAACTATTTAGGCGGGGGTTTCTGGATAGGTGGATATCTAATGAATAAGTTAACCGTGAGGGAACCTGGACAGAAAATATTAGATGAAATCGGTGCCCCATACAAAAAATTTAAAGAAGGGCTCTACGTTGCTGATGGACCACATGCATGCTCAAAACTCATAGCTAGTGCCTGTGATGCCGGAGTGAAAATTATAAACATGACTAAGTTTGACGATGTAGTAATGAGAGAAGATAAAGTAGGAGGAATAGTTATGAACTGGACACCAGTATCTGCACTACCAAGAGCCATTACCTGTGTCGATCCAGTAGCTATTGAATCCAAACTAGTGATAGATGCAACAGGCCATGATGCAGTAGTTGTAAAATCACTGGAAAAAAGAGGACTTGTAAATACAGCAGGTTTCCAAGGCATGTGGGTTGAAAAAGCAGAGGATGCCGTAGTTGAAAATACTCAAGAAGTTTATCCAGGAGTCATAGTGACGGGAATGGCCGTAGCCACCACATACGGAAATCCTAGAATGGGCCCTACCTTCGGCGGAATGCTTCTATCAGGAGAAAAAGCTGCAGAAATAGTTTTGAATAAATTAAAATCTGACATAAGCATTAAAAAATCAGAAGCAGCAAAAATTAACGGTTCAAAATAAAAAAAAATGGAGTCAATATTCTTTCCATGAATCCATCTAAAGTAATAGCTGTATGCATCAGCCAAGAAAAACACACCAAGAAGAAAAACATAGGAAAAGGTGTTTTAAGGGAAAACTATGGGATAATAGGAGATGCCCACAGTGATAGTAGTACACATCGACAAATAAGTCTTTTAGCGATAGAGAGCATTGAAAAAATGCGTGAACTTTCTTTAAACGTGCATCCTGGAGATTTTGCTGAAAACATAACCACAGAGGGCATTGATCTCGTATCCCTCCCTCTGGATACTAAAATATTGATAGGTGAAACAATACTGCAGGTGACTCAAATTGGTAAGGAATGCCATAATCCCTGTGCAATCGGACAACAGGTGGGTGATTGCATAATGCCTCGTGAGGGTATATTTGCCAGAGTTATAAATGGTGGAAAAATTAAAATTGGAGATGAAATACGGTTATTAAAGATAGAAATCTGAAAATATCATTTTATTAATGGTTTATACCTAAATTTGAATTATTCATCTTTTGTCTTTATCAATATTTTTAAAACCTAAAATATTTTTTTTTATTTTAAAGTTAAAACCAATTAAATTTTGTTAAAAATAAATTCGATTAAAAAAAAAAATAGAACTAAATTAGAAAAAATTTGGAGCATAAAAAAATAGAATGAGATAAGAGTTCATTCACGGAGATAGATTAAAATGTTACATGGAACTGAAGTTTTAAAGAAAGGATTTGCAAAGATGACTAAAGGCGGAGTAATAATGGACGTCGTAAATGCTGAACAAGCTGTAATCGCTGAAGAATCAGGTGCAGTATCAGTGATGGCTCTTGAAAAAGTTCCCGCAGATATAAGGGCAGCTGGTGGAGTTGCTCGAATGGCTGATCCCGCCAAAGTAACGGAAATAATAGAAGCAGTATCCATACCGGTCATGGCTAAAGTAAGAATAGGCCATTTTGTGGAGGCTCAAGTTTTAGAGACCTTGGGAGTGGATATGATCGACGAAAGTGAGGTTTTAACTCCAGCCGATGAAAAATATCATATTGATAAAAAAAGATTCACCATCCCTTTTGTATGCGGTGCCCGGAATCTAGGGGAAGCTTTACGTAGAATGGATGAAGGTGCAGCTATGATCAGGACCAAAGGAGAAGCTGGAACTGGTAACATAGTTGAAGCAGTTAGACATATGAGAATGATAATGGGCGGCATAAGAGAACTCCGCAATAAGGATGAAGAAGAATTATGGGGTGTGGCCAGGGAAATAGAAGCTACACTTGAATTAGTAAGAGAAACAGCTAAACTTGGAAAACTGCCAGTAGTGAACTTCGCTGCTGGTGGTGTGGCTACCCCGGCAGATGCTGCTCTTATGATGCAGTTAGGAGCAGATGGAGTGTTCGTTGGAAGTGGAATATTCAAATCAGAATATCCGGAATTAGTAGCTAAAGCCATAGTAGAAGCCACACATCATTACAACGATGCAGAAATAATTGCAGAAGTCAGCCGCGATTTAGGGAAGGCCATGCCCGGACTTGAAATGAGTGAAATACCTGAAAATGAAAAACTACAAACCAGAGGTTGGTAGTAGATAAAAAAAATTAGAATAAGTTTAAAATGGGTTTTTATTAACCCCAATTTTTTTTATTTATTTCATTTTATACTTTTTTAAATTAATTATTCATTTTTCGAAAATATCGGCAGTTTCTTTAAGATATTTTTTTATGGAAATACTTTGTGTGCATTTTTCTTCACACTCACCACATTCATTACAGTACGCTGCACTCATTCCACGGGCTGAAAGATGAAAATAATTCCCGGAAGGTTTATCCAAGTTATTATAAATATAAACATCGTTTAAAAGACTTAAGTTCAATGGAATATTAACACCAGCTGGGCAGGGCATGCAATAATTGCAATTAGTACAGTCAACATGAATTCTAGCATTGAAAGTTTCTCTCACCTTCTCGATCAGATCCTTCTCAGCTTTCGTTAAACTTTGCGGATAACCCTCTTCTGCGATTTTAATATTCTCCCGTACCTGTTCCATAGTACTCATACCACTTAAAACTAGGTTAATATTAGATTGATCCCATAGGAAACGTAAACCCCATCCTGCAAGAGTTCTTTTAACCTTAGATTCATCCCATAATTTTTGAATGTCTTCTGGGATGTTCTTGGTCAAACAACCTCCCCTAAGGGGCTCCATGATTATGGTGCCTAATCCCTTTTTTGCTGCATATTCTAAACCGGCCCTTCCAGCTTGGAAATTCCGATCCATATAATTGTACTGAATTTGAGAAAAACTCCAATTATAGGAATTTACAACTTCCTTAAAAAATTCAAATTCATCATGAAATGAGAAACCTGCATATCCTATTCTACCATCTTCAATGGCTGAATCCAGAAACTCGAAAACATCAAAGTTTATTAAATGTTCCCAAAAATGCCGATGAAGACCATGCAGAAGATAAAAATCTATCCTGTCCGTTTGAAGCCGCTGGAGCTGTTCATTCAGGTAACGGTTCATATCTTCACTCTTTTGAATAAGCCAGATAGGTAGTTTAGTAGCCAAATACACCTGCTCCCTGTAACCTTCCTTTAAGGCATTTCCAACTAAGATTTCACTCATACCACCCTCGGTTGGAGATGAAGCATGATAAGGATAGGCTGTATCTATATAATTAATACCATGATCAATGGCATAATGTATCATTTCAGTTGCTAGGGGTTTATTTATATGATCCGATCTCTCACCAATTGTAGGGAGGCGCATACAACCAAAACCCAGTATTGAAACTTTTTGACCTGTTTTTCCAAGTTCTCTAAAAAGCAATATATACTTCTCCTGTTTTATTTTGTAGAAATTTTAATGAACTAAACTTATAAATATATGGTATTATGATTTAATTTCAATAGAATTTGTTGAGAATAACTATTAAAAAAAACTAATATTTAGATTAGTATATTAAATTATTCCAATATATCTTAATATCGTGTTATTACATCCATAATCTTCATTAAATCTGATGAAATAATTTTTTTGGTGAAACTTATGTTAAGGGATCTTTTGATAGATGGGAATTTATTTGGGAATATCCAGAAGAAAATTTTAGAAGCTGAAGATTGGAATGATAATGCTAAATCAGAAACAAATATCCTTGAGAAAAATGTTTTGAAACTTCTAAGAAAGAAAAGATCATTGAAAAAATATAAGAAAATGGGTGTTACTAGGACTGATCTTAAGGAATTAATAGAATTAGCGGAAATAACTAATTTAGAGCTTTTTCAAGGTCCTTCAAATTCTGAATTATCATCATTACATCCAGAGTGGTGCAATAATTGCGGTAGATGCTGTAGTGAATCATCACCAATATTCATTCATAAAGATGAATTAAACCTATTAATTATGTTCAATCCAAAACTAGAAACAGAAATTATAACTAATGAATATTATCCAGAGCATTTCAGGTTTAGAGAGGATAAACCTTGTAAATTCCTTGATATTGAAGCGAAAAGATGCAAGATATATGATAGTAGACCCCAAGTGTGTCGGTATTATCCTCTTATGATGATTGGAAGTGAAGATAAAGCCCGTAATATCATTAATCTGCGTTATAATTGTAATTATGCTACTCGATTAATTTTAGAGAAGTCAATAATACTTTTCGATGAAGCAGTAAAACGACTAAAATAAAAAAAATTAACAATTTAATGGACTGAAAATAAACTTTTGCAGTGATCCCTCAAAAAAAAATAATAATTAAAAATTTAAGAAAAAATTATATCAAATTTTATTACTCTTTCTCTGCAATTTTCTTCTTATAATCGTCTATAGCAGCTTTCAGAGCATCTGCAGCTAAATTAGAGCAATGCATCTTAACTGGAGGCAATCCTTCTAATTCATCCGCAACATCATTTCTGCTGATTTTCAATGCTTCTTCAAGGGTTTTACCCATAGCCATCTCCGTTACCATACTACTAGTTGCTATTGCTGCTCCGCAACCAAAAGTTTTAAATTTAATGTCTTCAATGATATTATCCTTAACTTTTATATAGATAGTCATAAGATCTCCGCAGACAGGGTTTCCAACGGTTCCAACACCATCTGCATCTTCTATTTCACCCACATTCCGGGGATTTGAAAAATGTTCCATTACTTTTTCGCTGTACATGTTTATCAAACCTTTGCCTGACACCATAATGGAGACATTTTCCTTAAAGTGTCAACAGCATTTTTTATTGATTCTATTACATAATCTGTATCTTCAACTTTATTTTCTTTTCCCAAAGTTAATCGTAGTGATCCATGTGCCTGTACTTCCTCTAGTCCCAGAGCCATTAAAACATGAGATGCTTCTAATTTCTTAGATGAGCATGCAGAACCAGTTGAGGAAGCTATATTCTTAGAGTCAAGATGTAAAACTAATGATTCTCCTTCAATACCGGTGAATCTGAAGTTAATGTTATTAGGCAGTCTTTTGGTTGGATGTCCATTGAGATAAGATTCATCAATCTCAGAAAGCACCCTTCTTATTAACTCATCCCGCATAGTGGTTAAATATTGGGCTTCTTCCTCCAGATTTTTCTCTGCTATTTCACATGCTTTTCCTAAACCTACAATACCGGCCACGTTTTCTGTACCCGGTCTAATACCCTTTTCATGTCCACCGCCATGAATTATGGGTTCTAATCTAACACCTTTTT